>OJFX01000030.1_pt1 | contig 34490 bp, 29 predicted proteins | sample 1594171 | NCBI WGS metagenome assembly OJFX01 (sample SAMN05416840, study PRJEB24817) | seawater metagenome | isolation source: Sea water | place: Canada:Atlantic | collected 2013-07
AGATCATGCCTAGTCTCGTGGGCTCGGAGATGTGTATAAGAGACAGGCCCCAAAGCCATGGGCCAAAGGTGAAGCGTTCGCGCTGGACGCTCACGTGGTGTGAAGCCTCACGGATGCCTGGGCTCTCATCAAGATTCAGGGACGTTGAACGGGCGCTTCCTGCTGCGAGCATTTTGCGTGCCCACCCTCGCCAGGCAGAAGCATCGATCCTGATTCCGGATCTTCGCTAGCTCCGCGTTCATTCCCTTGGGCGCTTGAAGAAGAGCACGAACTTGTCGGTGTACGACCCACCCAGGAGTCCCTTGCGAAGGATCGGCTCGACCTTGACAAGTTCCCAACCCTGTTCACCATTCTCGTCCAGGACTTCTCCGATGTTCTCGGGAAGACCTGCCGACCAGACTTTGGCGACATGGACGGAGTACACCTTGAATTCCCACTTCATCCCGGGATTCTAGCCTTCGCCCAGGTGAACGGCGCGAGCATTCGGCACCGGCGGCGAGGCTCAAGAGTTAGAGCCATTCGAGGGTCTGCCCTGAAGTGCCCCATTCCCGTCCATTCCCCAAGCTCAATGAGGGCTGCGCGTTCCTTGCACTTCGCCGTGTCGCGCTCTGCGTCACTCCTTCGAAGCGAGCGCTTCCGTCGCCGCGCATGGGTGCACCTGGCGCGATCTCCCTCGAAGTCAACGCCCCACCTGGAGCATCGCGGCTATTCTGCTTCCATGCGCTTCTTCCTTCACACCCTTACCCTCGCGACGCTCGCAACCATCGCGTCGGCGCAGTTCAGCTCGCTGAGCCCGATCTACTCGGGCACCGATACGACCCTCGCGGACATGGCCGACATCGACGGCGATGGCACGCTCGACGTGGTCGTTGTCGAGTCGGCACCTGCTCCCGGTCAACTTCTGGTCAGCTGGTCGAAGGTGACGACCGGAGCGCCCCTGGGGCCGAGTGTGCCGATCGCGACCCTCGCTGGAGCGATCTCACCGTTCTCAGGTGAAACTCAACTCGTCGATGCCGGGGACCTGAATGGGGACGGACTGGTCGATCTCGTCGCCGCAACGACTATCGGTCTCGTTCGACTCACTGGAATGCCCGGCAATCAATTCGCTGCACCGGTGACGATCGACCCCACGCCTTGCAATGACGTCCACATGATCGACCTCGACGGCGATGGCGACCAGGATGTCGTTCGCCTTGCCAATGCCGGGACGAGCGGGGCCCCCTTCATTCTGCTCATCAACAATGGCGCAGGTGCGCTCACGCCGTTCGCTCTCCCGGGTTCATGCTGCACCTACTTCGAAGTCGACTTCACCGACGCTGATCAAGATGGCGACGTCGACCTGACGCTCGTGACGGGGAATCCCGTGCAGCTGAAGTACTTCGAGAACCTCGGAGGCCTCAACTACGCTGCGCCTGTGGGCATCCTGCCCGCTAACCGGACGCCCTGGACAGCTTTCGCCGACGTGGACCTCGATGGAGACGACGACCTTCTGTACGCGCACTTCGCCAACCATCCAGGCGGCTGGGTGGAGAACACAGGTGGTTCCTTTTCGACCGATCACATCCTTCTCAGCCCCACGCTCACCCTCTCCGCGCCGCGCGCGGGAGACATGGATGGCGACGGAGACACGGACATCGTGTTCGTTCAAGATGCTCTCGGGACGGCCTGGTTCCCGAACGACGGCAACCAAGGATTCCCGACATTGCTCCCAGTGGACGGCCCGCACCAGTATGCGGGCGTGACGGCGTTGGTCGACGTCGACGGCGATCTGGCCCTGGACATTCTGTTCGCGGCAGACAGCCCACGGGGAGTCTCGGTCTACACCAACATTGGCGATCTCGGTAACAACACCTGCGTTGCCAACGCCAACTCCACCGGGCGTCCGGCCTCCCTCCGGGTCTCCGGTTCCAGGTCCGCAGGATCGAACAAGCTAGCGCTCAACCTCAGCGACGCCCTCCCAGGCCAGTTTGCAGCCTTCCTCGTTGGGCGCGTGGGGCAGATTTCCACCCTCCCGGGCTCGGCCGGGCTGCTCTGCTTGGGCGCGCCCTTCGGGATCTTCCGAGGCCCTGGTCAGATCCGCCAGATCGATGCAGCAGGTTCCCTTCGCATGCGGGTCGACCTGGCATCGATTCCCGCAGGGTCCGGCATTCAGGCGGTGCAGACGGGAGAGACGTGGCTATTCCAATCGATCTTCCGCGACCCCACTCCGCTCGGTGCGTCGAACTTGTCGCCCGCGGTGGAAGTCACGTTCGTACCCTGAGGCTGAAGCCGCGGAATCGAGACTCCCTGCCGCAGTCGGCCTGGTAGGCCGCGAACGGCAGCGCACGATCCTCAGGTGCGAGGGCATCCAGCCCGAGCCAGCGCGGTAGTCCTCGCGGAGCGTATCGGTCTGAGCGAGGGCGTGCTCGCCATGGAGAATTGAGAATAAAAGAAGAGGCTTAGGGCACGGCTTTGCGAACGTTTCGCTGCGGGGTCGACGCCGCTTGGCGCCCTCTTTGGACACGATCTGATTGCCTCCGTGTCGCTTCAATCGAAATCGGTTCAGCCTCTTTTTGGGTCGCCGTTTGGGCGAATCGCCGCCCTGGCGAGGCCATGGAATCGGGCCTACTCTGCACGGCAAGGCCGGCGTGACTTCCCCGTGGGCCCAGAACTCAACCCGTAGGAATTGACATGCTCGCAGCACTAATTCTCGCCCCTTGGCTCGCCCAGCTCGGCGACCCCATAGAAATCACAGACTTCCCTGGGGAGTGCTCTGCCTTCGCCACGGGGGACTTCGACGGTGATGGTATCGACGACGTCCTTCTTGCTGTGAAGGACCTGGAGCGCCTTGTCCTTGCGCAGGGGGATTCCAGTGGCACGCTGCGGAGGTCACGGGTCGTAGCCCCCTCGCTGGCCAGCTTCACCGCGCTCATCCTCACGGACCTCGACGGCGATGGCGACGGCGACGTAGCGGCGATGGACGAGTCGAGCGGCCGAGTCTACGCCTACGTAAACCTCGGGGGCTCCGCCCTCGCTCCGCCAACTCTGGTGGCGGACTTTGGTTCGCCGCTGGCACCCTCCGTCAGCCCCTTCGAGCTCGCCTCCGGAGACGCTAACGGCGACGGCGCGACCGATATTCTCGTCGCCGTGAGCGACAACACAGCAAGCACCGAACTCGGTGTCTGGCTCATTGAGTCGGTGCCGGGCGCGACCCAGGGAGCGACGGCCTTCGCACCACGGGTCCGCTACTGGGCGGAGGCCGGACGAGCCCTTGCGCCCTCGGTGGAGGATGTGGACGGTGACGGCGCGCCAGATCTCGTCCTTGTTCGACCACAGACTTCCCGAGTGGTCTGGGCCCGAAACGTCGGCACGTTGCCATTCGCAAGCACAGCGGCCCTGACCGATATCATCCCTGGCCTTGTCTCGGCGCAGATCGGGGACGTCGATGCAGATGGAACTCCGGACGTTCTCGCCACAAGCAATGGGCTCGCGGCCAAGCTCCAGATTGCCCGCGGCCTCGGCGGCGGCGCGTTTGCCCCATCGACGGACTTCCAGCCCGGCGCCAACGCGACGCGGAGGCGAATCCGGATCCAGCTCGCGGACCTAGATGGGGATGGCATCCTCGACATTCTTGAGGAGTTCATGGACTCCACGAACCGGTTCTCCGTCAGCTGGTTTCGCAATCTCGGTTCAGGGGCGACCCTTGCGAATCACGTTTTCCTGCGTCGTGCCTTTGGAGAACGCCTGGGGGCATCCATCGCAGACCTGGACGGCGACGGGCAATTGGACGTGGTCTCCGGCGTGGGGAGCGGCACCGTGACTGAAGACGTGCCGGTAAAATGGCACGTCAATGAGGTGTTGCCCCCGTTGGGCATCTTTCGGACAACGAAGCCGGTCACCCTCAAAGTGAACGCGATGGACTGGGCGACCGCTGCGGATCTGAATGGGGATGGCCTCCAGGATCTGATTCTCGGACGCTTTGATGACGAGGCCTTCTTCGCGGATGGACGAGGCAGGGGAGAGTTCGCCCGGTTGGACGAGTCTTCCACTATCAGAAGCGCGGGCTACACCCCTCTACTACCGCTCGACTTTGACGGGGACGGCGACCTCGATCTCTTGTCGACAACGGTCACCAACGTGGCGACGGGCTCAGTCCTCTTTGACTTCAAGAACGCAGCGCGCTGGATGATCAACGACGGGGACGCCGGCTTCACGGCGGGCCCAGCTTTTGGAACACCGCTCTCCGAGCCCATTTCATTCACAGGACTGCTCGACGACGACGGCGATGGGACTCACGAAGTGATTGAGCTTGTGGGCAATGAACTTCGGATCCACGCCCGGGATGCCCAAGGTGACTTTGTGCCGGGAACCGGGCGGCTCTTGGGGGCCGGCAACCAAGTATTCACTGGTGGGGTGGCGATCGGTGACATGGATGGGGACGGCCTCGAGGACCTCGTGTATCGCCGATCGTTTTCATTCAACGGGCCCAATACTCTGCGCTTTCTGAGGAACCTGCCCGGCGTGGGGTTCGCGTCGGAGGTGCAGTTTGGAAACGTCGTGGCCCCGGGGTCGCTCCAGGTGGTGGACCTCGATCAGGACGGCGATCTCGACCTGGTGGCCATGCGCTCTGACGGCGAAGCGCGGATGCTGCGCAACGAGGGCAGTGCCTCCGCCTTCACCGAGGTCTTGCTTGTCCCATCGATGCTGGGAGCATCGGAGACGCGGTTCGTGGTGGCGATGGATGCCAATGGAGACGGCCAGCAAGATCTAGTCCGTGCCGGTGTTGAGATCGTGTCCGCCGGCAACTTCATCGTCTCCATAGGCGTCGCGGCCGGCCAAGGCGGCGGGGCATTTGGCAACTTCGCTGATCTTCCCGTACGGGAGTCCAATCTCCGTGGGCGCATGTACCCCGCCGACGTGGACGGGGACGGGGATCAGGACTTGGTGGTGGGCTGGTCCGACGGGGTTCAGAGCTTTTACCCGGGCGAGGCGACTCGCTGGCTCGGCGTGAGTGAGTGTGGGCCCGCCGTGCCGAACATCACGGGGGAGCCAGGGCAGATTCAGGCCGTTGGGTCTGACCTTGCGGCGGACGACCGCCTGTCAGTTCAGGCCTTCTCTCTAGTTCGCAACACGCTCGGGATCTTCATCACAAGCCAAACGGCACAGGTGACGCAGCTTTCCAATTCCCTTGGCCGGCTGTGCCTTGGGGGCAACATCGGAAGGTTCACGCGGCCCGGGGATACGATCACCACCGGCCCGGGCGGATTCATGGAGCTTGAGGTCGGCTTGGGGGACATCCCCACCGCCCAAGGGCCGGTTTCGGCTATCGCAGGCCAGACCTGGCGATTCCAGGCGTGGACCCGTGACCTAGACCCCGCGACGATGCTCCCGACCTCCAACTTCACGGACGCAGTCGCCGTGACGCTCCGGTAGGTCTCACCCGCAGGCCCGGGCCGGAGATCATTCCTCCGGCTCGGCCTCCCCGTGGGCGTCATCGTTCGCCGTCTCGGCGATACCGGTACCGGCGTCCGCGGCGACGCGCGCTTGGATGTCGTCCCAGTCGATGTCCCGGGGCCGCAGATCCGGGACGTCCAGGTCTTTGACCATGTCCGAGATCATCGTGGCCCGCGTGTCGTGGCCCGGGTGAATTGAGAGGAACGGCATGCGGAGGGGGCAGCTCGCTCCCCTGAGACTCGCTGCCGAGGCGGGTGAAGAACCGCCGGAGTGCGTCGAGGTCGAAGCCCGCCTCGCTCGCACTTTGGATCTCTTATCCCCTGTGCTTGAGTTAGCTAGGCCCAGGTCCTTCGGCGGGGGGGCTTGATCACAGGCCGTGGGAGAGGCGGAGCTGGACGGCGCGTGGCGGACGATGCGTTCGCGGAGCGTGGACGCGGTCCCAGGGGAAGCCGGTGCGGCCCACGGAATGGAGCTCAGGATCACCGCGACCAAGAATTCACGGGGCAACGGCCATGCCTGCCGAGTTGTACACTTCGTTGTCACGCGTTGATGCCCTTGTCGATCGGTCCGCTGGCCGGACGGGCACAGCGATGCCATCTACACTTTGCGCGCCCCCAAACCCACCATGCAACTCTGGGACTTCGAAGACCTGTTCGCAGCGATCAAGGCACGTGATCTGTCGGTCGCACGGCGTCTCTTGGAGTCCATGGGTGGCCCCGACCACGCCATCGCTCACTGCGGCGATTCATTCGTGCACGTGGCGGCGCAGGACGGCGACCTGGAGCTAGTCGAGTTCTTGCTCAGGTTCGAATGCCCACGGTGCCTGGGGACGTTCGACGAGCTGTCGAAGACTCCGCTGATCTGGGCCGCCGAGAACGGTCACGCCGATGTCGTGCCACTCTTGCTGGCCGCGGGGGCGGATCCGAATGCGCACGACGAGCCGCGCATCGGCAACACGGCCATCCGGGAAGCCGTGCGTGGCGGCCATGGGCCGATCGTCGCACTGTTACTCGAAGCCGGAGCAGACCCGACCATCCCCGGCTGGATGCAGCTGTCCGCGGTCGACCAGGCCTGGGACAAGATCGACGGCGGCCTCGGGACGCCGCAGGCCAAGGCCATCCAGGGGATGCTCGCCGCGTATCCATGCCGGCTACGGGACCAAGGCGGCGGAGACTCGCGCCACTGATAGAGGCCACGCATCAGCTCTCCATCGACCTGGAGCAGGCGCGAGCGGATGGCGACATCGAGTCGGCGCGAGTCGAGCTCGGCGCTGGCATGGCTACTTGTGGGTGAACCAGGTCCGCCAGCCGGGGTGCGTGCTGCAACTCCCCTGCACGGCCCGCAGCAGGCCCGCCACTTCGCCTGACCGAAGGGTCCAATCACGACGTCACCCCGCTCGAGTCGGCATCCCAAGGGGTGTCGGCTGCCCTTCGTTCCCCACACATCCCACCCTTCGGGCTCCACGGCCAAGGCAGACTCAGCGGAACGTCACCTCGGCGGCGTCCGTGAAGTTGGAGCCTGCGACATCGCGGTGCCACACCTGGAACGTCCACGTTTCCCCCGCGGACACGGACGTAGCGCCGCTCCCCGCTGGGATCGCGGACAGATCGATGCCGAGCTCGTAGTCACCGCTGGCGCTAGCCGCCCCCACGGTGATGCGCCCTATCGAGCCACCCAGGCAGAGGGTTCCCGCGGATCCGCCAGCCATCGGCACATGGCCCTGGGTCATGGACATGATCGGCAGTACCACCGCGCCCGGCGGCAGCGACGTGGCGCGAAGAGCCAAAAACGCTTCCGCCACCTCGGCGGATCCAAGCGCGGCGACCTGGCCGGGGGCCCCCGTCGAATTGGGCACCGCCGGGGAGCAGTAGGCAACTGAAACCACCGGGTCCACGTCAATCCAATACGTGGTGCCATTTGCCTCGGCGACAAACTGCATACCGTCCCGGGACATGCCGCGCACGACGATCGAGGGGCCGAGATCCGGCCCGCCACGCGCGAGCAGGAAGTCGCGGAACCGCACCGTTGCCGCTCCCTGAATCGCGATAATGGACGTGGACTCCATGGAGAAAGGTCGCGTATCGCCGCGGTACCCCACCACGATGTTCCCGTCATCACTCGCGAACTTCCCGGAGTGATAGACCATGGCAGTTGGCGCACCGATCGTAGGAAGAGCCTGAACCCCCGTCGCCTGACTCCAGCAGAACGCACGCTGCCCACCGCTTCGCGTACCGACGACCCACTCGCCGTTCGGGCTGACCCCAAATGCCTGACTCATGAGTCCCCCGGCGACAGGATCGATCAGCGTCGGAGTTCCAGTTTCATCCCAGACGGCCGCGCGAATCTCCAGGTTGGCGTTCACAAATCCCACGATGACGGTGCCGTCTTCGTTGATGGCCTGGGGAAACGGATAGGTCGTTCCAGCGGGGGCGACGATGGTATCGATCGTCCCGGTCGTTCGATCCCAGAGGTAGGTCTCGCCCAACGAGATCTGCGAATCCGTCCCGCCGAGCACCACGTTGCCGTCACCTGAGAGGTAGAGCGGCCGGCGATGGCCGGGACCTGCGATCGGAGTCCAGCCTGCCTGGAGATCCCAGACGAAGCCACCGGTCGAGGCATCCCCTGCGAGCACTATGCTTCCATCGGAAGAGAGATCACGCCCAACCGAGTTGGGACCGCCAAGATCTGTCCAGCCAGCCCCGGGGCGCCATCCAGTAGGACCACCCGTCCGGAGGCTTAGGGCAGCCCAACCGACAACGACGATGAGAATCCCGAGGGCAGCGACCTTCCCATGAGCAGGATCAGGATCATGAGAGGGACCGTGGTTGCCTTGCCAGCTCCAGCTGGGCGGGCCATGGGAGAGAGTGAGTGGAATGCGATGGCGGTCCTCGCGGGGATGGGCCCAGGTGCCAACGGGGATCGGGCCAGGCTCGATCTGTGGCGAAGTAGCGCCGACCCGGGACACCTATCGGAATCGCGGATGGAGCACCGGCAAGTCGCAGGGCGCCGAAGAGATGATGGGCCGGCGTCGGAACGACCCTCGCAGTAGCGGCACGACCTTCGGCATCGGCGGCAGCGCTGATGCGGCAGTCTCCCGACGAATCGCGAATACGATCAATGCTCGAACAGAACCCGCCGAGCTGCGCGGCCGCCGCCCCCTCCGAAGCGGTGGCCACGCGCATCGCGGCGATGCAGCGCGCCGTGACCTGAGGCCCTCGCTTTCACAGGCGGTGTCGATGCTCCCCTCCCCTCTTTTGCAACGCGATCGACCGCATGCGCGAGTTCGGATGGCCGACGTCGGTGAACGTGCGCCGTCGACCTTGGTGAGGATGGGGAACCCGCACCCCCGCTTGACCCTCGCGCAACAACGCCGCGAAGAGTCGATTCGCCGTGGCGGTCCTATCGGGGAACTAGTAACGTCGAGCTGCACTCTGCCCGGCACTACGACTCGACGCACTTCCCCAAGAATCCGATGAAACACGGCGCCTACGAACCACCTAAGGGGGGAGTCTCCATGCGAGGGAACCCTGGGAAGCTGCACCGAATCTCCACGTTGGACCAGAATCGTGGCGCCAACAGGTACTACAAGCTCGGTCAGCGCGACTACCGCTTCGAGGGGTACAAGACATCGATCTTGCAGTTCCTCTTGAGCTCCCAATGGCGCCACTCGAAGCTGATCGTCTCCGATGGTAAAGGCTTCACCGGTGACGACGAGTACGGCACCCTCGCCAAGATCAACCCAACCATCGTGGTCCGTGGCAGCGAGGTTGGGTCAACTGGGGTGGAGGTGATTCTCGACACCGTTCGGGGAGCCGCATTGAGTTTTGCAGGAGGCGCTGGTACAGGCGCCATCATGGGGGGCTTTGCCCAGGCCCTCGACGTGAAGGAGGCCTTGAGCCGCATCGACAACGTCGCTGGTATCAGTCAACACCTGACCGAGGCTGGCAATTCCATGAAGGCGCCAAATCAGGCCCAGTACCAGCTGGATCACAGAGTTGGCAAGCGCATCATCATCCAGGTCGGCATGTACATGCCGACGGGGAAGGGGAAGTTCGCAGCCAAGGTGGTCGATACCAAGTTGACGGAGATCAACTTTGGCCAGCTTGCCGCCGTCGTAGCGGGGTTGCCTTAGTTCGGCATCGATGCGTGGTTCGAGTGGCCCTGGCGAAAACCACCGTACTGTCCCATCGGTGCGCGCACGCCCTGGAGGCACCCTGAGGTTTGAGATTCTGCCCGGTGGCTGACCGACGATCTTCGGCTTCGCGCCGTGCCATTGACTGCCATCGCGTGAATGAGCCACGGGCGCCATCGGACCATGGAGTACCTGATCGAGAAGGACCGCGCCTTCTTAAGCCATTCGGAAGCGATGCAGCGTGGCGTTCTGCCACGGTGACCGCGGCGCCGACACCAACTTCGCGATGCCCATCGCCTTCAGCTTCTGACGGAACGCTCACCCGTAGGCGCCGTCCCGATCGCGCTGCAGGAACCGTGCTAGTCCATCCGTCGCCCGGAAACGCCTCGACCACGTGCTGCGCGGCCCACTCCGCGGTTGGGGGCCTCGTGACGTTGACGTGCAGGATGCGGAGTCGCTCGTGCGACCTCACAAAGAGGCAGAAGGGGCACTGGAAGGCGACCGTAGGAGCGACGAAGGAGTCGCAGGCCACCGTCTCGGCCATGGGATTGTGCAGGAGCGTCTTCGACGACTGATCTGCCTCGGTCCGCCGCGTGCGCACCATGGACTTTTCGACTGTCGAGGCCGCAACCTGGGCCGACCTCCTCAAGCGCACATTCGCCGTCGAGACCTGGCACTTCCAATGCTGGCACCGCGGCGCCTTGAAGCGTGCGGGCTATGTGCACGACATCCCGGACACCGTCGGGATCCTGCTTCGTTGACGTGCGGCTCGGTCATGCCTCATCCACACCGGAGGAGCGTGCTTTCGGGCGAGCGTTCGTTTGGTTGCAGGCGCTTTGCGAGGAAGATCTCTCCGGTTTTCTGACAACCGAATGGGCTGCTGCGTCATTCACGACGGAGCGATTGGGATTCGGCCTTCTCGCGGCCCGTGACATGGGGTTGACTCCAACGTTCACGTCAACGCTCAATACATCCATTCGGCAAAACCAAATTGATTCTAGGGGCTTCGTGCCCTGACAACGATGCTGCTATCTACTCTCGCGCTCGCATTCGCCTCGCAAGCAACCGACTGCAACAACGCAGGTTACACCAACGTTTCGCTGCCGGGGATTCAACCCAGCAGTCAGGTTCTAGAGCCTTGCCCCGGCGGAAGCTTCACGGTAACCGTCAAGCTAGCTACCGGCGGTGCACTCGAGCTCGTTGGCGCTGACGTCCAAGGCGCGTTCACCGTGACCATCCAACTTCCGACGTCCTGTGTGAAGTCCTACATCGAGCACTCTGGGGACATCCACGAGTGCACTGCCAGCGGAACACTGGAGGGCTGGGACTGCAATCCGCGGGGCGCACAGGTGCAAGTCAAGTACTGGAAGGCGGATCCCGCTTGCCCTAACCCTGTGACGCAGATCGGGGACTTCCTCGGCAGCTTGGCCAACTTCAACCCTGACTTGGCGAGCATTCCCCTTCACTTTCCCTGCAACCCCCCCGAGGACGCGACGGACGAACTAGATGACTCGGCGAAGATAAGGAACACCGCGCGCCTTACGAAGTGCAAGGGCAAGAAGGATGCCGGCGTCTTCGAAGTGACTGGGGGAACATCGACGTCCTTTGTTGGCGATGGGCCGTCCCTGTTCGCCCGCATCCAGGGATCACCAGAGGATGTCGACTTTCGCCAACTGGAGGACCAAGGAGCTCCCCTTGCGGGCTCCATCACCGTCACTGGAGCCCATCCATTGCTTCAAGCAATCCATGGCTCTGGTGCGGCTGGACCGAATGTGGGAAGTCTCCTGCGTTCGATCGCGAACCGAGATTCCGGAGTAGGGTCGATTCAAGGAGTGCAGGCAACGATTCAGCTCACGGAGATTCGCTACAACATCGCGGATGGAATCCCCGCGGAGTCCACGAGGAGCTGGTCGGCGTCCGTGGAGGGGAATCGAGGCGGCGAGAGTCAGGTGGTTGCATCCGAGGTCGTGGCCGGCGTCGATGGAGATATCGTCTTCACGGAACAGGTCGTGACACGCGCTGGAGACGAATACGTCCTCGACCTCCAAGCTCAAACTGGCGCCGTTCATCTTCGCGCAAACGGTGGAGCAGCCCATGCGTCGGTGAGTTCTCTCAGGCACCTGATCGACCTCCGTTCCTGGCTGACAGACCCGTACTCCTTGCCACGCGGCCCAGCGATGGAAGCCACGACGACCTACATCGACAGTGACCATACCGAAGTGAGCCTGGCACCACGACACTCTGCCGATGAGTCGATGCCCGGGTACGCACTATTCCTGGCGCTCATGGATCAGCGATTCACCTATGTCATCGACCATTCCGGTGAGGTGCCGCAGGTCGTCTCATTGACCGCCTGGCGCGGTGGAAGGGTCGTCGAGACGCGCGAGTTCTCCCGCTACTACCAGTTGGAAGGCGGACCCTGGCGTCCCGGTTCCGTGACGATCGAGGAGTTCGGCTCTGACGGAGCACCTGTCCGGATCCATAGTCTCATGATCCGCGGAGGAAAGGCTGGGGCCGAGGAGATGGAGATCCCGTTGCCGAAGCCCTCGAGCGGAGAGTGGTCCATCTTGCTGCGCTGAGCCCACGCCATTCGCCCAGAGGCTGGTGAAGAACCAAGGGAGCTCTGGCTACGTCCCCAAGTAGCCCTCCATTTCGCTCAGGCGGAGGGGCCCCACATCTGATCCCGCCACGTTCCAGCCGACGCCCCATATGGGGTGTCGGCTGGCAGCGACCCACGAGCCTGCCAAGCCCCCTGGCCCCCGCGCGTTTCGACCGGCGCGGGGCGTCGGTCAATCTCGCTTGCTGTAGACAATGGTGAGGTCGGGCAGAGCGCGGGAGCGCCATTCGGCGCCAATGGCTTCGCCCGTATCCACCAGAAAGGACACCGTGTCCTGAGGGGTCTGCCCGTACCAGTCAAAGTTCACGAACTCCGACTTGGAAACGGGACGGAACGTCCTCGCCATTTTGGACGGTTCCAAGGACCAGTCGAAGCGGCACAGGCCGCCTTCGTAGATCCCGATCTGGACAGCTGCGTCCTTCTTCTTATGGCTTAGCTGAATCGCGACCTCGTAGGAGTCCCACCTCTCGTGGTAGACGCTGAGAACGTCGAAGCGTTCCAGGGGGCCGTGAACCTCGAGGTGAGACGGCCAATCGTCCGAGGCGATCCGCTTGGACCATTCGGCATAGGCGTCGCTATACACCATCGACTGGAGGTACTCGTAATCTCTGTCCATGATCGCATGGAGCGCCTTGGTCGCTAACTCGACAGCCGCCTTCGGGGAGATGGCCCCCTCGCCGTCTTGCTCGAGCATGAAGTCGTAGGGCTGCAAGCCCAGAAACACCACCTTCAGCTGCCGGGCTCGCTTCTCGTGTTGGAGCTCGAGGATGACCTCCACGAAGTCCTTCTTGGATGCTGTGGAAGCGATCGCCACGGTGCTTTCAAGGCTGCCATGCTCCCGAATCTGCTTCGGCCAAACGCGCCGTATCAGATGGTCTGGCGATCCGAACCGAGAGGCCGGCACCGACTCGGAGCGAATCCAATCACTATTGCCGCGCTCGACGGCCGTCACGAATTCCAGGGCCATGCGGACGTGCTCTTGGTGAGCGGGTTGCACCCGGCGACCCTCGGGCGCGATGCCGCGAAAAAGTGGTTCGCGCCGCATCGGCGGTCGTGGCTCGGCAGCCAACCTGTCGATGCGCAAGGCTGTGCCCGCGCGCTCCACCACCAGGCGCCTGGGGTTGCGATCTGAGAGGTACGTCCCCAGCCATCGGTTCAGGTCGCTGTCATCAAGCGTGACGACGGGAGGGGGCACGGGGTACCGGGCCTTCCCCCCCCATAGCAGCGACTCCAGGTGCCGAGCCAGATGACGGGATGGGACCTCCTCGACGTTCGAAAGAAGGATCACTGCCGAGTGGCTGTCCGGGAAACGCTGGTACTCCCCTTGGAAGCCTCGAACGTGGCCACTGTGACCCACTCGACGTTCGGACTGCTGGGTGGTCCCAATGGCCCAGCCGAGTCCATGGTGGTTCCTAGGGGAGCGCTTCCTCACAGTCATCTCCATGAGCTCGACGGTCCCTGGGGCAAGAATGTCGCCCGCCCGGAGCGCCTCCGTGAAGCGCCAAAGATCGCTCACCGTCGTCACCATTCCGCGCACTCCCTGGTTGTGATAACCGTAGCCCCCATAAGGCTGTTCGGTCGCGCGCCGAATCATGCGTTCTCCATCGTAGCCGGCGGCCAGCCTAACGGGATCGAGGTCCGTGTCGCCGATGAAGCCCGTGTCCTCCATTCCCGCGGGGCCGAACAAGTGCTCCTCGCAGAACGCCGAGAAACCCATGCCTGAGGTCAACTCGACCACGCCGGCAAGCAGTGCGAAGCCACCATTCGATGGCTCGTAGCCAAGGCCAGCGATGCGGTGGCGCTCCGCACCAAGATAGGCAGAGACAGCGGCTTCAAGGTCGTCTCCTCTCCCCGCTGCCGCGTCTTTCGGCATGCCCGAGTAGTGGGTGAGCACATCCAAGATCGTGATCCGGCTCCTGTCCTTCAGGGGGATCGTTCCGTGATGCGGCACGCCTGGGAGGTGCTGCGCCAGCGTGTCCTCAAGGCTGATTCGCGACTCCTCCACCAGCTTCATGATCGCGCACGCGGTGAAGGGCATCATGGCCTCCCCGATCTCGAACATGGTGTCCGCGTCGTTCCCGCGCTTCGCCCCTCGATCGGACAGCCCATACCCTTGGGCTAAGACGATTTCCCCCTCCTTTGCCACCAGCACCGAACCCGACCAGCCGTGGGCTTCACAGCGCTGTAGGTACTCATCGAGGGAGCCTCGCAGCGACGCTCGCGTGGACTCGCTGCGCTGCGAGGCCCCACGGGCATGGGAAAGGGACGGGCCGGAGCGAGCACCGTAGGCGATGGCCATGCCCAGTCCCAAGCAGGCGAAGGCCCGTGTCAGCGCGGTGGGAGGGCTCCTCATTTCTCGGATCGGTGGGGTTCGCGCTGAATGGCAAGGGGGACTTGGGGCCCGAATCGCCTTGGGGTCCATGGCAGCGACTCGCCCCCAGCCCAGCTCAACGCCCCTGCGGTCCACGAATCACCATGGACTCACCGCCGCGTGCACGTATTCCCCTTGAACGACAAAAAAGGCTGCCCTTCCGAGAGCGACTCAGCACCCTGGCGGCCCACCCGCTGGCCGCGGCACCTGTCGGGAGTGTCGCGGTGGGTAGGCTGCCAGAGTGGATCCCACGCCGCCCCCGCACAGGTCGCAGCGAGAGGAACTGCTGCACCAGGCATTTCGCGACCCCGTGCGTTCGACCCCGTGCGTTCGACCCCGAGAGGGCCGATCCTTGTGGCTCCACCGCCTGCGAGTCATGCACCGGAGCCAAGTGAATCGATCGCGGAAATGGGTCAGCGCAGGGCTGTTCGTGGGTCCTCCAAGTCGTCGTCCGAAAAAGAAGAATGTGTTGTAAGGCGCTCGGGCTTCCCGCGACTAACCCCTCGGCATGACGACCCGCTCCCCAGATCCCGACAAGCGTGAGTTCGTGGAGCTTCTTCGCGTTCACCAGCGTATCGCCCAGAAGGTCAGCTCGATCTACGCGGTCGGCATCGCGGATCGAGACGACCTTTTCCAAGAGATCGTGATGCAGCTTTGGCGGGCCTGGCCTTCCTTTCGTGGTGAGGCGAGCTTCGCTACCTGGGCCTTTCGGGTGGCGCTCAACACCGCACTCTTTCGGAAGCGCAGGGCTGCACGGGGAAGGGCTCCGCTGGGTCAAGAGATGCTTGGGACGGTGCCGGCGCCGAGCGTTCAAGATCCGCTCGAGGCGCGGGAAGCTGCGGAGCTCTTGCACGAGTGCATCCGTTCCCTGCCTGAGTTCGACCGAGCGATTGTTCTCATGCACCTCGAAGCGAGGCCCCACTCCGAGATAGCGGAATTCACGGGCCTCACGACTGGCAACGTTGACGTCCGACTCCATCGGAGCAAAAAGACCCTACGCGAGTGCCTGCGGAGACGTGGCTACGTTGAGGAGTGAGCGTGATGAAAGAAGACCTGATTGAAGAGATTTGGCAACGAGCACCCGAGGTGCCCCCGATGAGCGAACAGCAACTTCTCATGGAGCTCGAGCCACGCGCGAAGCGCGGCTCGCGCGCCCTCCTGACCCAGGCCTGGTGCTATCTGATCCTGCAAGCGGGCACGTTGCTCCTGGCCAGCCTGAACATCGCGACCTATCGCGCGGATCCGGTCATGTTGAGCGTGGAGATCGGCCTGGTGGTGCTCGCTCTCGTCTTCGGGGCGTACGGTGTGCACATCCACGGTGAGATTCGTCGCCTCGATCGCAGGGACGAAAACCTGGAGGCGAGCCTGCGCAGTCGACTCACCTTTTACCGCTCGAACGCCAAGGCCTGGATGTGGTTGGCGGCGCTCTCGCTGTGCGCCTTCTCCTTCGCGCTGAACTCCTTCATCGAGAACGTTGACGGTCACTACCCAATCAACAAGCCGCTTGTCTTCATCCTGATCCAGGTCGCCATGGTCTTGATCGCCGTGTTGGCCTTGAGCATGACGCACGGACCGCAGCTGCACGAGGTGCGGGCGGTACTGGAGGACCTTCAGGCACAACGGTTGGATCGGACCCTGGCAGTCGATCGCGAGCGCGAACGCATCAGCCGATGGAGTGTCTTGCTGGTCGTCGCGCTCTCGATCTTCGCGGCCCTTGGCGCTTGGCTGGCGTGGCGAGGAATGAGCTGATGGCCATTCAGTGGGGCGACCCCTAGATGCCCCCATCACGTGGTCCAGTCGCCCGCGAAGTACGGAGCCATACGAAGTACGGAGCCAGGATCACTTTTTCGTTTTTGGATCGTCTGAGGCCGGGCTGCCAGAGCGCAAAGCAGACGCCGGCACATGGGGACTTCTGACAGCGGTGCCGCGTGTTGCCCTATCTCTGGCACGTCTCGCGTGCTTCCCAGCTCGCCATTGCTGCCTCACTCTTGAGAAGTCCAGTCAACGCATTGCGGGGCAGGCTAAAGCAGCAAAGTGCTTGCCCGCTCTATCTTGTCGTTCGTAGCCGCCGAACTGCGGGAACCAGGCGCGCGCTCGTCAGGTCCCGTGAAGCGTGCCAAGAGCGAAACGATGATCTGGACGCCGCTAGTCGGACTCGTGCCAGCGGCGTGAGTGTCGCGGTGCCAGGCCTGGAGGAACCAGGTCTCAGCGGGCGCGACGGAAGAAAGCGCCGGCCCTCGCAGCTCCTCGACCACCGGACAGCCGGGGTCCCTGTCCAGGCTCTCCCTGGATGGGTCACGACCGCGCCGCCGGATTGGCCGATTGCACCGCTGAGTCAGAACTTCGCTCGGTTCGGGCAGTCCTGTGCGGTGGAAGGAGACCTCATCGCGGTAGGGCATGGCCGCTTCGGCACGACGCCCGCGGGGGTCTTCCTCTATCGATTCAACGGCGCCACCTGGGAGATCGAAGGCACCGTGAGCGAGCCTCCCAGAACGGCGAGCTTCAAGTTTGCCTCGCAGGTCTACCTCGCGCAGGGAAGGCTGATCTGTCCCGATGACAACGCCTCCGACGGGGCGACAAGCGGGCAGGGAGCCGTCTACATCTTCGAGAAGGTCGGAGGCGTCTGGTCAAGAACCCAGGTGCTCGACCGGGACGGCGGCGAGTTCTTTGGCAGTCGCGTGGCCGCCGACGGAGATCACATCGCCGCTAAGTTCGGGGACTTCGTCGACGTGTTCTCATTCGACGCGGGAAGCGGTACGTACGCACGCGAGGAAAGGCTCCCGTTCGAAACTGGCGTCATAGATTGTGCTCGAGGTACAAGGAGGCGTTTGACTCGCAGGCACTTACGCCCGCGCCTGACACAAGCAGGGCCACGGAGGGCACCATTTCGCCCTAAGTGCAAGGGGCGACCAAGCATCTACCCGGCACGGGCACAATTAAGAACGCCAACCCCGAAGTCAACTCTTCGGGGAGGACCGGAGCGCTCCTGGCGAACGGTTCGGCGAGCCTCACGGATGCCAACCTGACGCTCCAGGCCTCGCGGCGCCCCCAGGGCGCCACGTGCCTCTTCCTGTGCAGCCTCGGCGAGGGATCGATCGCCGCGCCCGGCGACGCTTACGGAACCCTCTGCCTGGGCGCACCCATCCGCCGCTTCACCGCATCGAGCCAGGTCGGCGCCGCGGGTCCGAACGGCGCTCGCGCGCTCGATCTTCCACTGGACGCCTTCCCGGAAGGACTCGGCACCCGCCCGGTGATGGCCGGCGAATCCTGGTACTTCCAGGCCTGGTACCGCGACGGCGCCGCGTCGACCTTCACCGACTCCACCAACGTCTCCTTCCTGCCCTAACCGGCGCCGTCGACCTACAAGAGCGAGGGCCGACGCCGGGGCGCCAAATGAATCAGTTACGAACGTCAGTTGAAACGTGCGAAGGAATGTCCGTCAATGCGACTTGACAGATCCATCGACATCACTGGAATTGAATCTCGTAGCCGTCGGTGAAGTTCGACCCGAGTCCAACGGAATCACGGTGCCAGGCCTGGAAGTTCCAACTCTGGCCCGCCATGGCGGCCACGGAGCCGTTGCCTTGGGGAATCGTGTTGAGGTTGATCATTAGCGAGAAGTCCCCTGAGGCGCCGGTGCTCAAGATCTGGCCCGCCCCGTTGTAGCGGCCAATGACACCACCCAAGCAGAGGTTGCCGTTGCTCGAGCCGTTGGTGCCGGGCACAAAGGCTTGGGTCATGGACACCACAAAGATGCCGAACTGATTGGACGGGAGACCGAAGGCGGTCAGCGTCACGTTGTTGGCTGAGGCCTGGAGGGACCCTGAGGCCGACATCACTCCGGTGGAGCCCGTGGAGTTCGGCGCGGCCTTGCAGTAATTCGCCCCGGGCTCAAGCACGCCGAATTCGATGTTGTCGAGCCCGTACGCTGCACCCTCGAAGTGCAACCACATCGCGTCCCAGAGTGCCGGGTTCGTCGCGTCCATCGCAGAAGGCGACAGCGCTAGGGCTACCGCCTGTAACGCTGCGACCGGCGTAAACGTCGTCTGTCCGGTAGTGAGGTTCATCACCTCGACGGAGCCTAGCCCCGTGCCGCCGTTCGCGCCGAGGTCCATCACAACGCGCACGCGAACCCAATTGCCACTCGAGATCCCATTTCCAGCGAGTGGCGCCTGCGTCGCGGTCCCATTTGCTGCTATCAGCCGTAGCTGGGCATTCGACTGGCCGCCCAGGTCAAAGCGAACGCCCCGCTCTCCCGCCTCGGAGCCTCGGATTTGGTTGTTCCCGTTGGTGTCGTGAGCAGCCCCGAAGCTACCGCCCCACCAACCGACTTGCATGTCGGCCTGGAAGTATGCGTTGGCCTCGAGACCGGAGAACGACGCGTAACTCCACGCTGCGTCGTTAATCCGCGACGCATCTGTGCCGAAGCCGGGCCCCGACTCCTGGAAGCGCAGCGACTTCGTGCCGTCGTGTGACATTGTCGCCGTCACGCCCATCGAGGCCGCCGCGTTGAAAGTCTCTTCACTCCATCCGTCTTGACCATCGAGCGGGGCAAACGGGTGGGTGTCGGAGCCGATCAAACCCTCGAAGTCGTACACGGACTGCGAGAGCCCAATGGAGGGAATCGTGAGGAGTAGGAAAGTCGTTCGGAACATGCGAATCCTCATACTTGAGAAGGGAAATTTCAGGCGGTCGCGCACGGGCCTCACCGCCTCGTTGGAGGAAAGCCGGCCCGTCTCGCGTGCCATCCATGTCCCCCATTGGACGGCAGTCAGAGACGGTTGGCGTCGCACCGTAGCACGGCCGCCACAGATGCGAGCGAATACGGCTCTAGAGTGCACCGAACGCCCGTACGGGCTTCGCCTGGCCCAACAGCAACAACGCAGGGCCGATCATGGGGACGTGCTAGGTCGCACCCTGGGCCGTGAGCATCCCGTTTGCCCCCCACGGCATCCTCACGGCCCCGAAGATCGACACGATGCCGAGGACGCGACCTCCGAGCACTCTGCATTGTTCGTCGCGGCCAGTACTTCGTAAGTGGGATATGGCCATGATGAATCCCCTGGTTACGTTTTGCCACGGGATGTGCCACGTCGCCCAGCCCGCATCCCCACTGCGATCGCAAGTCTCTTGTCGAAGCACCGGAAGTACCGCGGAGGAAGTACCGCGCCAGGATCGTTCTTTCGCATTCGGCCAGTGTGGCATGGTCGGTCGGCGGTCGATTCGATCGCGACTCCACTGCCAGGTTCAAAAGCGAAAGAACGATCCTGGCTCGGTACTCCGGTACTCCCCGAAAGCGCTGCTGCACGGGGCGAGCTCCTCAATGGGAACCTATCGCCGTTGGCTCACATGGACGTCGACCCAACACTCTTTGGGTAGACAAGATGCGGCTCGACGCGGCCGCGCCACTCGGGCACGGCCGTGGCCGATTGGATGGTCGACAGCAGCGGTGTCGCGGGATCTGCGAGTAGCCCGGCGATGTCGCGGCGGCCCAGCAGCAGCGCAATGTGACGATCGCCCGTTGGGTTGGCGGCCGTGGGGTAGCGGGTCCACTCGAAGCAGTCTTGGGAGTGCCGAATGGTCCACGCGAGCAGCCACAGTCCCGCTGCTACGGGGCGGAAGCGCTCGGGATCGATGAGCTTCAACCGGACTCCGTGGCAACGCTCTCCAGCGTATGGCGCGATGGACGGGGTGAAGGTGACTCGCTCGCTCTCGACACCCGGTAGTGGCCTCGCAGTCAGAGCCGTGTGCATGGCCGATGGGTCGATCCACGGTGCGCCGATTTGCTCGAAGGGGCGCGATGTGCCCCGCCCGACGCTCAGGTTCGTCGCCTCGAACAAGCACAGGCCGGGATAGAGCAGGGCACTCTGGTAGCTGGCCATGGCAGGCGAAGTCGGCACGAACGGTACCCCGGTCGCCGGCCAGTGATCCGTGCGGTTCCAGCCTGCGGCCGCCACAACGTGAAGCTCGACGTTCAATCGCTGCTCATGGTTCCACAATCGGGCCAGTTCCCCAATGGAGAGCGAATGTCGAATCGGCATCGCCCAGCGGCCCAGGAAGCTGGCGCAATGGTCGACATCCAGCATCGGCCCCTCAGCTGCTGCCAAGTCGCCTCCGATGGGATTAGGGCGATCCAGCACCCACACTGGCAAGCCAGCCTGACCGCATGCCTCGAGCATCTGCGACATGCTCCAGATGAACGTATAGAACCGAGCGCCGATATCGGGCAGGTCGACGAGCACCCCGTCCAGATCCTCGAACATGGCCAGCTCAGGATGCATCCGCTCGCCATAGAGACTGACGACCTCCAACCCGGTGGCTGGATCGAACCCATCCGGCACGCAGGCTCCATCGGCCGCCGTGCCCGCCATGCCGTGTTCGGGGGAGAAGAGGCGCACCAGCTGCACCCCGGCGCCCAGTAGCGCCTGTCGACCGAGACCGTGCGGGGCAGAGGCCGTGGTGGCGGCGTCATTAGTAAGCAGTCCAAAGCGCATACCAGCCGGCAAACGGGCATGCCCGCGGACGAGTTGATCGACGCCGTAACCGAAGGGCGGAGGACTCATGGATTCGAATGGAAGACAGGCAAGGAATGTGCGATCGCGCAGGGTGGACGAGGGGACGGTCGCCATGGTTCACATGAAACGGTGACGAGCCAGCGGCGAGGGGCCGCTGCGATGAGGAGCGCCCCGGATGCGCGTCAGGATCGTGCCTCGATCAAGGCGCGGGTCGATTCGAAGGCCAGGATTGAGTGAGCACCGTCGCCCCACCAGGCCCAGACTTCGTCCTTGAGCACCTCGGGGTTTCCCGGTTCGCGGCGAAGAATGAGCGCGTTCCCGTCGACTGCCGCGAGAACCACAGCCCCCTCAGGGAAGCCGCCGATTTCCAGGTGGGCGAAGGTGACACGAACAATGTCATCCCACGTCCGAGCCAGCCGTCTACGATTCGTGTCGTCACGGAATGTGCAGAGCTCCCAGGGGAGGCCGAAAGCCATCACCTCGCCGCCATTGGCGCGAGCCATACCGTGCCGATAGGGTTCGGGGAGGCGAATACGGAGCGCCACTTCGGCACATTCGATGGCGGACAGATCGATGGGCCAAGGGAACATTGCGTAGTACCGGTAGTACCGAGCCAGGATCGTTTTTTCGCTTTCGGCCAGCGTGACATGATCGGGTCGGCGGTCTATTGGATCGCGACTCGACCGCCAGGGTCAAAAGCGAAAGAATGATCCTGGCTCGGTACTCCGGGTACTCTCCGTCTGGGGGGCGCGGGTACTTGGCGCGGTCCCTCGCCTGCTCACTCGCCTACAGGAGGAGCCAGTGGCAACGGGGCGTCCGGCACGGCGCTCCAGGCGAAGGCTGCGATCTTCCAGCCCAGTTCGGTCCGCAGGAGCGTCACCACGTCGACGCCACCGTGGGAGAACTCGCCGTCGATCCAGAAGTCGTACGGCGCCCAGACGAGGGCGATGTCGCCCTCGACGAGCACCGTTGGCTCCCACATGCGCTCGAAGTAGCTCTGCTTCCCTTCGGCGCTGGCCGTCCGCCCGAGATGCTCCTCGAAGGTCCTTACGCTTGTGGTAATCGGGCCGCTGCGGCGGGTCACCGAGCTCATCGCCCCGCGATCAAGAAGCAATTCCCCCCACATGCGAGCGCCCTCCTCGCCCTGGGCTGCAATCGCGTCAAAGGAGCGCTGTACAACTGCGACGACGGCGTCGCGGTCACCGTCCTGGTCGCGAGAAAGCGAACCCAGGGGCTGCAAGGTGGGCGAAGCGCAGCCGGCCAGGCTGGCAACAAGGGCAACACCGAGGGTCGACAGGAAGGTTCTCTGCATGGACCGAATGGTCGCCACCTTGGATGGAGCAGTCCAGAGGGTTCTCCGGGAGTTCGGGAGAAGCCCCTGCGAACATCGAAAGCCGCGGCCTTCAGGTCGCCGACGTACAAGAGAGCGAGGGTCGCCTCGACGTCGCGTCTATGGAGGCCTGGAGTGCGGCTGCCCAGGCGGCTCCGGCCGGGTCGATCGGCGCGCGTCGTAGCGAGGCCGCAATCATTACACCGAGCGTCGAGGGAGTCGCACGATGCCGTCGCCGCGGACCGTAACCCCCCTCGCTGGCCTCCCAACTCACAAGGGCATGGGGCGTCAGCGTACTCGTACCTTGGTATCACAACTCGGTGACATTCGAATGGCCGGAAGAGCTAGTCTCGTTTGTGAGGCTGCTGACGTAACCGACCTTCTTGTGGTGGGGGTAGCTGGCCCGGAGCCGCAGTAAGGGGCCAGCTTGGCAGTAGTGTGCAGTACCGTGAAGCGGATGGTTCACGGCGAGAGACGTGACCCTTGCTCTTGCAGAACCCTGAGCTCAGTACCGACGTATTCCGGCACAAGCGTCGCTCGATCCCGAGACACGAAGGCCCCAGGCGTAACTGTCATACCCCTTAGCGAGACGTTCCCATGAAGACCCCACTAGGCCTAACGTCCGTTCTGGTCATTGCCGCACCGGCACTTGGCTCTGTCGCGGCCCAACCCACCTTGATCGACACCGTCACGTTGACATCCACGGCGGACAACACGATCTACTCCATTGGGGGCAACGCACGTAGCAATGGCGCCGGACCTACGATGGCGGCTGGAATTGCAGCAGATGGCGGCATCACTCGCGCTCTCGTGCGATTTGATGCCACGGGCGCGATTCCTACCCATGCGACTATCAATAGCGTTTCCTTGGTCTTGCACATCGACGGAACCGCTGCATCGAGCTCGCCCTCTTCCTTCATCTCCGTACGCCGCCTTCTGAATAGCTGGGGCGAAGGGTTGTCCACTCCGATCGTGGGGCCGGGCAACGGTGGAGTGGCCACCAAAGGTGACGCGACCTGGTTCCACCGATTCTTCCCCAGTCAGAGCTGGAGCGTGCACGGAGGTGACTTCGCCTGGCCATGGAGCTCCCACTTAGACGTCGGCTCGGCGGGGAGCGCCATATTCACTGGTGCAGGACTGGTCGCCGACGTCCAAGCGTGGGTGAATCTGGACACGCCGGAATTCGGGTGGCTCCTTCTGGGGGATGAGCAAGGCGCCGCCTCTGCGCGCTTCCTTAGCACCCGCGAGAGTGTGCACCCCCCCCAGCTCGTGGTCGACTACACCTACCCAACACTCCCGCTCGGAACCAACTACTGTGACACAGGACTCAACAGCTCTGGGTTCCGGGCGACTCTTACGGGGCGGGGATCCCCAAGGGTCATCGACAACAACTTGACGATCACGGCCCATTTGCTGCCGCTCCTCCAGTTTGGTCTCATCTTGACCTCGCAAACGCAGGCGACGCCCGGCTCCATTAATCTCTGCCTTGGCGGCCAAATCGGACGCTTTGCAGCTCCTTCACAGATTCTGGATAGCGGAGTCGGTGGCACCTTCTCCCTCTCACTCGACCTCAATGCCTTCCCCCAGGGAAGTGGGCTCGTGGCGGTTACGGCCGGCCAAACATGGAACTTCCAAGCGTGGTTCCGGGACACCGCTGCCCCCGGTTCCAATTTCACTGACGGCCTCGAGATCCAGTTTCGCTAGCTGGGGAGATACGGCGGGCTGCCGGTGATCACGCAGTTGCCCATGGCGGTCCGCTCGAGATTCGGGCTGTTCGTCGACGGGAGGTGCTGGGCGATTGGAGTGACTGAGCGCGCGGCTGGCGCCCGTGATACCTTGGGAATATGAAAGTCGCGGCACTTCTGTTGTGCTCCGGCGCGTCGGCCTGGGGCGTGCCAGCAGGTGATCTCTTCGTGGATCTTTTGGCCGACTGCGCGGTGAGCGACGGGTCCATGTCGGCTCCCTTCTGCTCCGTGGGCGAGGCGCTGCTCTTCGCGGCGGACGGGGATGTGATTCGGGTCGCTCCGGGCGCGTATGGGGAGCGAATCACGGTGGATCGCAACGTCACGCTGAAGGGGGAGCAGGGCGCCGAGGTGACGGTCATCGATGGGAACCGGGGCGGGACGGTGCTGACGCTTGCGCCTGGCACAGATGTCTCCATCGATGGACTCACGATTACCGGTGGTCTGGGGGTTGGCGCGGGAGGCATCCTGAGTCAAGGCAGGCTCGTGCTTCGCAATTCGACGATCCGGGGGAATGAGTCGTCGTCTCCGGCCTCCAACTCTTCCGGCGGGGCGCTCTTGCACGAGTCGATGGATCCTTTGACGATCGATGGTTGCCGTTTCGTCGACAACATCGTCGATGCTGGCCCCACCGGTGCTCCCGTGCAGAAGAACGGTTCCGGGCAAGCAACCATCCGTCGTACATCGTTCGAGCGCAATCGTGGCTGGGAGTGCGGAGCCGTCAAAGTCGACGGTGGGTTCCTCGAGATGACCGAGTGCACTTTAGCCGGCAACACCTCTGCACGTCTTTTGGGCACCATCGTTGTGGCCGGAGACGGTTTGCTCCTCGCAAACTCGACGATCGATGGGAACGAGGGTTCGGGCGTGCACTTCCAAAGCTACGCGTCCGGTTCGTTGGTGGTGCAAAGCTGCACTATCACGGACAACGATCGAACCGCGACGTTCTATGCCGGCGCGCTCGATTCCGCCGCCGGTGTTCCGGTGACGGTGTCGAACTCCATCCTGGTGGGAGGCGGCGTGGGCGACGTCTTCGGCGCCTTCATCTCCGGCGGTTACAACGTCGTGGGGACGCGCGGGGTAAACAACCCAGTTTTCGCTCCGGCCGCTGGCGATCTCCTCGGATGGATCCAGCCGCCTCTGCCAGAGCTGCAGCTCATGCCGTTCGCGGACAACGGGGGGCCCACGCTCACTCGCATGCCCGCCTGCGACAGCATCTTGGTCGACACCGGGCCGTCCTCTCCCCTCGATCCGACGGACCAGCGCGGGGTGACGCGCGCTGCTGGGCGGGTCGATCGGGGGGCGGTGGAGAGCGACTGTGCGCGATCCCCCGTTTGTGTGAGCGTGCCCAATTCGACCGGTGCAGGAGGAGGCCTCGCCTTCTTCGGCGGCACATCGGTGACCGCGGACCGCTTCGGGCTGAATCTGGCGGACGTCCCTCCGCAGCAGTTCGCGATGCTCTTGGTGAGCCGGGCGTCAGGGTTCCAGCCAGGTGCAGGGGGTAGCGTCGGGAATCTCTGCCTCGGCGGTTCCATCGGTCGCTACTCCTCGCCGGGCGAGCTGATCCAGATTGACGGATCAGGCAACGCGCGGGTTCTCGTGCCCCTTTCAAGGATTCCCCAGGGAGCCGGCGCCGTGGCGGTGCTTCCCGGGGAGACCTGGTTCTTCCAGGCGTGGCACCGGGATCGTGTGGGGACAGCGAACGTGTCGAACTTCACGTCGACCGTCGCCATGAGCTTCCGGTAGACGGCTTGGCGCGATCGCGTTCCGAGTCGGCTCGACGCGCCGACGGATTGCGGCAAGCTCCATGGCGCTGGTGCCGGACTCTATCTCGTCACCCGCGGCGCCCGATCTCCCTGGGCTGAGCGCTTTGCGGCGGGAAGGTCGGAAGGGACGCCACATGGATCCGGTGAGACAGTTGCCCTCCCGGGCCCGAGTCATGGATCCAGCTATAAAACGCCCATCGGAGCCGACCGAGCTGCTTGCGCTTCTCGGTCGGCCTCCTGCGTTGGCTGAACCCAATTCGCTGGGCCGCCCAATCTCAATCGAACAGAACTGCTGTGGCGCGCGTGAAGTTGGACCCGGCTCCGACGGAGTCCCGATGCCAGGCTTGGAAGTACCAGGTCTGTCCCGGCATCACGGCCTGCGTTGGAGTCGTCGGCAACATCGCCGTGTTGATGCCCAGGGAGAAGCCGCCGGTGGACCCTGAGCTTTGGACTTGACCAGCCCCGCTGAATCGGCCGAGAACTCCGCCGAGGCAGAGGCGGCCGTTGCTTCCAGGCGGAATGAGAGAACTCGTCCCTGTCGCGCAGATGAAGAACCCGAACTGGTTAAGCGGCAGCTGATCGGCCTGCATGACCACGGCACCCGCGCTGGCCAAGTGGCTCCCCCTCACGCGAATGCGTCCCAGTTGGCCCGTGGAGTTGGGCACCGCTGGGTTGCAATAGGCGCGGCCGATGCAATCCGTTGGATCAAGTCGATAGTGGGCCCCGTAGATGTTGTAAGAGGCCTGATCGCAAGCCCAAGCCGCGAAGGTCGAGCCGCTCGGGCCGCCCGAGCTGTAGAGACTCGCAATGGCAGCAGAACCATGGTTGCCGATCGCACCTCCGCATCCCAGCGGTACGCGAGATTCGGACTCGCACAGGTTGTTTCCAGCGAGGGCGAAGGTCGATGCGAGGATCTCAGTGTCGCCTGGCCCGACACTGTCCATCCAAACCATGCCGAATCGTTCTCCGTCATGGTCGACCATCGCCACGTTTCGCACCGCGTTGAGGTTCACTCCACCTTGGTCGGTCAGATTCTGGGAGAAGATGGGGGTAGCGCCTTCGCAGACGGTGGCCACGAGGTCGGAACCGGGAGCGACCTGCGCCTGTTGGAAGACGACCAGGTAACGGTCTCCAGCACTCTGAAGGTCCGCGGTGACGGACGGCCGAAGCAACTCCCCGGGAAGGTCTGCGATCGTATGGTCCGGGTGAAGGACGTTGCCGCTCCAGGACACCGTGGCCCCACGGATATGACGGCCGCTCCCTTCGCCAGCCGCGTAGACCACATTGAACCTGCCCGAGGGCCCCGCCGTGCTGGCGACCGCGGGGTAGACCGCCCTCAGCGGGCCCTGGTAGAGCCGCAGATCGTCGAAGAGGCAGGTGCCGGAACTATCGACACGCGTGCAGACGACCCTCTGATTGCCGTTGGTGTCGCGTTCGATCCAGGTCACCAGCCAATAGCTGGACTGCGCGAGGACGACCTCTCCGCCGACGTCCGGGGTTTCGTTGGAAACGAACTCGATGCTGGAGAGGCCACGGGCCGGACCTTGATCGCCCGTCGCGGCTTCAACGGTTCGGTAGCCGATGTTGAAGAAGCCGCCGGTGAGGAGCTGCTCCGCAACAATCAGGAAAGAGTCGCTGAAGTTGTTGTTCGCGACGCGCGGCGAAAACCAGCTCTGCGTCGTGATCTCCCAATAGTCTTCTTCGACTGTGGCCAGAGAGCTCCGATCCAGCATCCTCCAGTAGATGTCGCGATCTGTGCTCGCCGCCGACTCTTGGTACACGACGATGATGCGGTCCGTTGTCAGGTCGTAGGAGATGTCAGGCCGGTAGAGGTCGGCGGTGAAGTCGTCGACGATGAACGAGGTGACGAGGGGGTCGATCGTGACCGGCCACTGTGCGCCCTTGAGGAAAGCCTCGGACACTTCGATCTGAAGGCTCCCGTCGGCCCAGCGCGTGACGGCTGGCTCTTCTTTTCCGGCCGCGTCGAGTACCGTCGCCGCCCCGTAGTGCACGCCACCCGCCTCGTTCCGGAAGAGGAAGCCGCCGTCCAGGGGCTCGGGCTTCAGCTCCGTCTCCACGGGGATTGTCACCGTGAGCGCTCCGGGGCCGAGCGGAGAATCGATGGTGAAGAGCTGCTCGATCGACTCTGTTCCAAGTCGATACCACTCCGTCATCGGGCCACGCTCGTAGCGCACTTCCGTAGCGGATCCGAACGGCGCTGCATCCCCGTTCAGCGCCATCTCCTCGCCGCCGATAGCGAGACTCGGCGACCGCATCGAGAATCCGAAAAGGCGCGGCTTGTCAGACCCGAGCAAGGGGTAGAAGGTGGTTGCCCCGGGGGCAAAGCTCGACTTGTAGGTCTTACCCCGCGCCCAGAAGGCATCGTTCGCTTCTTGGGTGTAGACCCTCGTCCAGCGATCGGCGCTGAGCTCCTTGATCTGGTCCAGTGTTTCTTGCGATAGGCTCGCGGGAGGCGCGTCGTCCTCTAGCACGGCGCGTTCGGGAAATTGAGCGGTCTGGCCGGGGGCTGACAGCACGAAACAGGGGCCCAGTAAAGCCGCTATCGCAAGGCGAGAAGTCATCGGATATCGCAGGTGAGGGTCTTGGGAACGAGCGCTCGGACCAATGGGGCGCGGTCTCGAGACCGCGCCCTCCGCGCCTAAGACCCCGACTGAGGAGCGTTCCCGAATGGCCCACTGAAATCCGGCTCTTTTTCGCCAGGACGCCCCATGTCTCGCCTTCGCGATCCGTCCGCCGACCTGCGGCCGTCCCGCCAAGGCCTTAAAAGTACGGAGCCAGGATCATTCTTTCGCTTTTGATCCTGGCAGTCGAGTCGCGATCACATGGGCAGCCCACTCGATCGTGCCTCGCTGGCTGAAAGCGAAAAATTGATCCTGGCTCCGTACTTCCGTACTTTGGCTCAGAATCGAAGCAGAGGGCCGCAAGCGGGGCATTCGGTAGGCTCAAGCTTCACGCTTGAGAGTCCTGTCTTGGCTCTTTGCAGTCACGCGGGTCACTGGACTCGATGCGACGTTCCCTCCCCCGACTTGCAGGCGAGTTCCTAGAGAAACATCACGCTGACGGCGTCGGTGAAGTTGCTCGTGGCTCCCGGATTGTTGTCGCGATGCCAAGCCTGGAAGTTCCAGGTCTCGCCCACCTGAATGGCTGTGACGCCCGTCGGTGCGGGGACGGAGTTGAGGTCAATGTCGAGCGAAAACGTGCCTGTCGCCCCGGAATCGAGTACCTGACCTGGCCCGATGAAGCGCGCGATCGCTCCGCCGAGGCAGAGCACTCCCTGGCTTCCACCGGGCTGAGGGACGTTCCCTTGGTTGCGGCTAGCCACGTAGAAGCCAAAGGCGCTGGGGGGGAGGAACTCCGCTTGCAGCGTGATGTCGTTCGCCGAAACGAGCGCGCTTCCTCGGATATTGAGGAGCGCCCCTCGGCCTGTACTGTTTGCCACTGGGGAGCAGTAGCGCTCTCCCACTTGGCTGGTGTGGTACAGCCAGCCCTGGTTGGATGATTGACAGCCGTTGCGCCCTACGATGACAGATCCATCGGCGCTCGCATCGACAGCAAACGGAAGGCAGCCCTGCTGTGGAAATGTGTCCAGCAGGATGAGTCCGGTAGCAGCGGTCCAACGATAGGTCTCCCCGATCCCTGCCGGCGTTAGGTTGTTGACAAAGACAACGGAGCCATCTTCGTTGAGACCGTTCGCTGCAGCGGCGATGCTCCCTCCCGGCAGCGCAAGGAACTGCATGCCGGACGCCGCCGTCCAGCGAAACGGCGTTCCATCGAAGGTCCCGACGATGACCGATCCGTCGCCACTCACTGCCGCTGCGCCCGTGAGGCTCGAGCTAGGTGTCCCTCCGATGGCGACCATTCCAGTGGAGGCCGTCCAGCGGAATGGTCGCTTCTCGCCATTGGCATCCTTCGCCGTGCCAACGATGATCTCACCGTCATCGCTGACCCCGAACGCCTCGGACGAGTTCCCACCCAGCGTCCCCAGGCTCTGCTGCCCGGTGGCCTGGGTCCATCGGAACGCTCGAAACCCCGAGCCACCGACCACCACGGAGCCATCCGCGCTCACGCCGTTAGCGATCGTCGGTGTAGCGGTCGATGAAGCGATGTCCACCATTCCCGTGGCCGCGGTCCACCGGAACGCATGGCTAACGGCCGAATGTTCGCCCGACTCTCCGACGACCACGAGACCGTTTGCGCTGATATCGACGGCGCGGGAGTAGTTCCCAGGACCGCTGAACAGCACGCCCAACGGCTGCGCTCCAGACGCAGCGGTCCAACGGAACGCGTGTTGCAGCGGTGTCACCCACCCAGTCGCGGTCCCAGCGACGACGGCGCCGTCAGCGCTGATCGCCGAGGGGTTCTCTCCCTGGGAATTGATTGGACCAAAGAACTCGAGCCTACCCTGCGCCTGCGCTTGGGGAGTGAGGATCGATACGAGGGCGCCAACGGTCAGCGCTGCGAACATTTGTTGCGAGTCAAACATGACTCGATACTACGTGAACTCATCGGATCTCGCCGGCGGCAGGGCTCGACCCGGTGCTTCCCACATCGGCTGTTGCTTCGCGGCGCATCTGATCACCCCGGGACCTCGCGATGCGCAACCACGAAGGATGTGACCAGGGCACAGTGCGCCGCTGCGTCATGGGGACCGCGTCCACAGGTAGGCGCGACCCGCGTGTCATGTGCCGCACGACCTGTAACAGGCCACGGCGTGAGCGCCGGTTGAATAATGGCGATGTAGATTCGTAACGACTTTGAATGTGCGCCCGCGCCCTTCCTTGCATGGGGCAAACTGGCTTCTCTTCCCATCGAGGCTCCCTACGCGACCGCCCTCCATCCCATGAACAAGCTCCCACTGACTCTGCTCGCCCCTGTCACGCTCCTGGTCACGGCATCCCTGCCTGCGGTGCAGTGGGCACCGGACTTGGTGTTGCCGCTCACGAGCCACGCCGAGCGGGAGCCCGGCCTGATGATCGAGGTGGATTCTGAAGGACGGGTCCACTCGGACGGGGACGTGAGGCTTCGGCCCGGGGAAGACCAGAAGCGCCTCGCGCGCTGGCTCGCAAAGAAGGCTGGTCCCATGCGAACGGCTCCGAACGCAGCGCTCGGGATCAAGCTGCCCGATGAACGGGTCCTGTTGCGCGCGGATGCGAGCGCGCCGTTCCACGTCGTCCAAACCATCATGCAGAACTGCGCCATGCCGGAGGCCGGGCTGTGGCGCATCGAACTGGCGACACGCCTCACGAACGGCCGGGGACTTGGCTTTATTCCCGTCCACCTTGCAACCGACTTGGGCCTGCCAGCTGAGGTGGGCGAGTCCGCCGAAGAGCCGACGGAGACGGCCTTGATCCGAATCGATGTGCTCGAAGTGGGCGAGCGGCGCAGCTTCGTCGACCCAGACGAGCCCTGGCCAGGCTCCGGCCCCAGCCAGTATGTCGGTCGCACCCTGCAGTACAGAATCGGCCCCGCCATGGATCGCGACATCAGCTCGATCGCCAAGCGCCTTGGGGCGATCCGCAAGGGCCTGGAAACGCAAGAGCTCACCGTCGACGCCCGAGCTGGCGTGACCTACGGCGAAGTGGTCCAGGTTCTCGACCGCGCCCTGGACTCCGGGTTCAAAGAGTTCCACTTCTCCGGGTACTTCGACTAGCCGGAGCTTGGACCGCATGGGAGACGTATGCGGCCTCGAGGTGTCGCGGGTTCCTTTCGGTCGATCCCGCGACGTGATCAGGTACGGCGGTGGGTGTGCGGCGGTCCAGGCTCACCAGAGCCGCTGGATCCTCGCTAGCTACGATGCTCAGCTTCAGCCCTTAGGAGATTTGGGGGCCAATCTGCACCAGCTCGGGAGCAGCCTAGGGATGAGTTATGACCCGAGGCGGCTCACGGCGCTCTCTGGCGGTCGAATGGCAGTGAGCGCCACGACCTTCGTTCGGATCATCGATGCCGCAGGGGTGGGCGTCACCGTCCTGAACAATGGCATCTTTGAGACCGCATGTATCGAGGGCTCCGATGGACATCTCCTTATCCCCGCCTCGGGCCACTCAGTCATTCACGCCCTTGGAACGGGCGGGGAAGTGCAGCTGCAGTCCTTCCTCTGGGAGTGGACTACGACATTCAGTCGCTCTAGCCGGGACCTTGGTGGCCCCCCTATCGTCGAGCGCCTTTGCGTGACGTCACCCAACACGGTTAGCCCAGGGGCGAGGGTCCAATTGCTCGGTAGCGCGGACCTTGGGTTGGAGCAGCTCGCCGTCGGGATGACAGGCGCGCCCGGCCGATCGTTTGGCTTGCTGGCCTACGGTCGGGGACCTTACGCAGCGCCGTTTGGTGACGGCATTCTGTGCCTGTACCCCTTCGCTCCCGGGATCACCAGAACGCCACTCTTCATGACGAGGCCCGAAGGAACTGTCACCATCCGCATGGACTTCCAATCCCCTGGCTTTGGCGCCGCCTTCCTCCCAGGAACAACGTGGCACTTCCAAGGGATCCACCGGGACAGCGCTGGAACAGGCTTCAACACCAGCGACAGTGTCGCCCTGACATTCGGGGTGAGCCCTTGATGATCGCCGATGGAGCAAGATCCGTGTACGCGCCGCCGTCTTCGAAAGAACTCCGTGCGAAGAGCAGCGGGGCTCCCGTGGCGCCGGCCTCACATGCTGGCGACGTCGCCGTCCGCTGGAAAGTTGACCCGCAGGCGCTTGAAGGAGCGAGCGTACGCATCTCTTCCGAACACGATCACGTCAAGCGGCGCGCGGGAGGGCACGAGGGCACTCTCGCCCGCGGCCAGCCAGCCGCTGAAGACGAGCGCGCCGGCCTGCCGGATCTCGACCCGTCCACCGAGGAAGTTCTCTCGGCACGTGAGCCTGGGTCCTGTTAGAGAAGCCGCCTCGATCTTGATCGGCTCCAGGCGATTGATGACGTTCGGTGCGATCGCAACGTCCGCTAACGCATGGAAGACGACGACCCCCCGTGGGGTCAGGGCCCGTGCCACGAGCGTGGATTCTCCCGCGATCGCGTCCAGCAACCAGAAGCGACCGTCAGGTAAGACGTTGCTTGCCACGGAACCTTCCTTCGGAATCGTGCTGGCGCGCCGGTCAAGGTGCACCGCGAAGACGCGGGCGTCAGAAACGACCTGGCCCACGAGAACCCCCTGCCCAGGGAAGAGGATCTCCGCGCGCAAGGGCCCTTCACCGTCGACCGTCAGCCGCCCTGTCGTCACGTCAGAGCCGCTCCATGCGCGGTAGCCGTAGTCGCCGATCGGCAGCCCAAGCCGGATGGTCCCGCTCGGGTCCAAGAATCCGGCGCTCGCATGATAGTTGCGCGCGCTGTCGCGATGGGTCAGGACGATCGCCCAGCCGCCACTGGCGGTGCTTCCATCGAGATGCTTGCCCCGAAGCATCACGTCGTGCGTCTCCCCCAGGAACTCCGAGAGATCCACCTTCAGCGTAATCACCGGGTTGGCGCTCGCCGGATCGAAGTCCAACGCTTCACTGAAGCCCTCCCCAGCGATCCGAAGGCCCTCGGGTGGAGGATTCGGATAGTCCATCTCGCCGTTGACCGACATGCCCGGGCTCATCTGTCCCAGCCAAGACCGGCCCATCCGGTCGAATAGCCCATCCCCCCAGCGCACGTGGATCCTGTCGGGGAAGAAGCCGCGGAGCTGCTGCCACGTAATGGACGCGCCGTCCGTATCCACGAGCCTCCACCGGAGAGATCGCCCTGACATGGAGCGCCGCCGGGGGTCCACCATGGCCCGCGCGGGAGTACTTGCGGCACAGTCGACAACTCGCTCTGTCACGGTCGATGTCATGGGCACGAGGTCCGTAAAGTCCCAGTACGCTCCATCCTTCGAGTTCAACCGAAGCCAAAGCGGCAATCCAGCCCGAAGGCCTTCGAACCAGTACTTACCCTCCTCCCCAAGGACACCCCGATTCCGTCCCGGTAGCCCCCCGGCCAAGTGCCCGTAGCCCGCAGAGAGGATCACGGCTCCCGGCTCTAGCCCCTGGAGACCGAGGGACCTGACGTCGACCGTCAGGCGGCTGGGGGAAGCGACCACCAGCACCGTCTTGCGCGCACCCAAGTCGAGGGGGCGACGCGCCCAATCATCGAGTCCTGGCAGATGGATGATCGCCGTACGCAATCCCGTCGGCGGCTGGTCTTCAAAGGTCGCGACGCCTTCACCATTCGTGGTCTGGACGTACGAGAAAGCTGGAGCCCGGTGCCTCAAAGCGTCATGCCCGGCCTGAACCAACTCGATCTTCGCGCCTTGAATCGCAGAGCCGTCGCTGCCGCGTAGCTCTACGGCCCTGGTGAAACCTGTCTCCAGCTGAACGTCGAGCCGAACGAGCCCCTGCCGGCTCTCGCGCTCGTCGAGAAAGATCTCCTTCGAAACAAACCCCGCGGCTTCGACCGCTAAGGAGCGCGGGCTCTCGCCCCTTTCGCTTCCCGGAGGAACGGACAGCCCATACGAACCGTCTTTCCGAAGCGGCGCCTCCACCGGATCTTTCCCGCGGAGGAACATCATGCGAGCTTCACCCGTTGCGATCGGCTCGCCGTCCACATCAGTGAC
>OJFX01000036.1_pt1 | contig 32749 bp, 22 predicted proteins | sample 1594171 | NCBI WGS metagenome assembly OJFX01 (sample SAMN05416840, study PRJEB24817) | seawater metagenome | isolation source: Sea water | place: Canada:Atlantic | collected 2013-07
ATCTACACACTGCATATCGTCGGCAGCGTCAGATGTGTATAAGAGACAGAGGCGGAGTCATGCAGCGTGTAGCGACCTCACCAGCGGATCAGCATTGGATTCCTTGACCGTTCAGCTGAAACCGGGCTCGACTTCGCTTCGCTCGGTCAGCGGTGATGACCGCCTCGCGGCATCTACAAGACGATGCGCGCTCGCACGCGGCCGGCTGGGTCGCGCAGCAAGAGCGTCTCACCGGCGGCGAGGTTTCCGCTGAACGGGCCCACGACGAAGTGCCCCTCACCGGCGTGCGGTGAAGTCGTTCGCTCGCGGAACGCCCGCGAGTCGGCGCAAAGGTACACCTGCCCACCGGCCTCGACCACTGTCCCCGGCGGAAGCGTCATGGTCACGGCGCCCTCCAGGCGATAGCCCGAGAGGTCCGTCGCCCAGGCTGCATCATTGGTGAGCTCGATGTACTCCTCGTCGTTGTTGCCAGACGCAGGTGACAGGTCAAAGCCTGTGACTCGCAGGCTCGTGCGACGCGAGTTGCCCCCCGGTACCAGTCCGCCATTGGCCGCAAGCAGGCTCCCGTAAAGGTGCCCGCGCCGATTGACCACGTAGCCCGAGATCATGCGGTCCTTCGCCTGCAGGAAGGTCCGGGACGTCTGCCATGTTGGTACGCCCCAGCGCGCCGCGTCCAGCGCGACGTCGGGTGCCATCAGGGTGTAGGCGTCCTCGATGAGGTTCTCCATCCACAGCTCCGATGCCGGTGTGCCCGGCGGCTGAAGGAACTGGTCGCAAACCGTTCGCAACCGACGCAGGTACATCTCACGGAGCCGCGGGCTCCCGTAGATCCGGTCGATGAGGCGATTCCAGAATCCATCACTGTTCGGGTGCTGGCTATCGCCAATCAGCGGGTGGCTGTTCTGGAAATGATTGTACGAGAGCCGATCGTTGAGGACTCCGCCGTTGTTCAGGTGGTAGTTGCGTCCCCACGTGAGATCCTTGTCCCACGGGATGAACTCCCATTCGCCATCGCCGTCCGAATCCCGATAGAAGTAGTAGTTCTTGTGGCAGTGATCGTTCTCGTGGATCAGCCAAGAAGCCGCCAGGTAGTTAATCACCCTCGGCACGTCGAGGTTGTCGAACAGGTAGTCCTCCATCCCCGGCCCGACCTGCTGAACGGCTGAAACGATGGCCTGCAGGTCCGAGTTATTCTCATGGGTGCGGGTGACCTTTTCGACACCCGAGGTTCCGCTCGAGAACGTGTTGTACATCTTGTAGAGCGCGCCATTCGGATCCTCGCCGGCCCGTTCGAGGTAGAAGCGATCCGGCTCCTCGATGAAGGTCTGGACGGAGTAGAAGGTGCCGTTCTGCTCCAGCCGCACGGGAAACGAGGTAGAGCTCAGGGAGCCGACTTCCTCGTACACGCGATACGACAAAGACTGCCGGACGTGCGCCTTGTCGGACCAGTGTGTGTTGAGGTTGGCCTCGTCGATCGGGACGCCAAGGTCCTGGAGGACCGGCCGGTGATCCGGGTTGAAGTCGAACTTGAAGCTCTTGCGCGGGTAACCGGCAGAGCTCGACCCCCGGCGGTTGACCTTGACGTTGTCGTAGAATTCGCCTTCGATCCACAGCGAGCAGCGCGTGCCCGCTGATGTGTTTGCCGCGGAGGGGTTCTGGATGAACCACTCCCAGACGGGCAGCGGGCTGACCCCCAGGCTCGGATCAAGGACGACCGTGCCATGCCACTCGGGCGAGCCCAAGGGGCTCAGGAAGGCAGGCAGGGTCGTCGTGCCGATGGAGTCGGAGACGATGATCTTGTAGCGCAGCATCTCGCCCGGGCCAGTCAGCGAGGAGCCGATGGAACTCGTGTAGATCCCATCACTGGCAAAAGCGTCCGGCGCAACACCGTCGTCGAACATGGGCACGCTCTGCTGGGCGCCATGCATGATGCGGTACACAAGGTCGACGCTCGGTGCACTCGCGCCAAGTGTGGGGGCCCTCACCGACACGACGAGATCGTCGTTGTCGCTGGGTTGGTGCGGCGTGTGCATCGTGTCCCATGCCGGAGGCCCGCCGGCCGAGTTCGGAGCGTTGGGTGTCGGTACCGTGAAGAAACGAGGTTCGGTCGTTGGGGCCGGGTTGAATGACAGCCCGTAGGAGATGTCGTCCGTCTGCGGAGGGAACTCAGGTGTGTAGGCCGAGGCGATCGTTCCCGCGGGATCCACGAGTGCAAGGTACTCACCGCTTCCCGAGAGCTTGAAGTTCGTGTGGAGCGTCCCCGCGGGGTCGCGTCGGTTCTTGCTCGACGCGAAGATGACCAGGAAGCCGCTTTCACTCAGGTTCGTTCCCGGTGGGAACGTCCACTTCGTCAGATCGCCCGGATCATCGGTGAGGGCCCATCCGCTGAGATTGACGGGGCCCGCGCCCGGAATGTTGTGCACTTCGATCCAGTCCGAGTGATCGCCGTCCTCGTCCTGGAGGCCGTTGTCGTTGCGGGCCAGCAGCTCGGTGATCACTGGCCCTTGGGCCAGAACAGAATTCACGAGATACGGCGCCAGCAGGATGGCGAGGGAGAAGTGGCGGCTGAGACGGGTCATAGGCGAGGGTGATGGAGGGTTTTCCATCCTGACATAATCTGCCGCCTCTGACGGGGGAGGCCCCAGGCTGGGACCAGGGGGAGGGCAGCAACGCCCGCCCGTGGTACCCTCTGCTCTCCGGCCGTAGCCCGCTAGCCCCACCACATGCGCTCCAACCTACTATTCACATTGCTCTGCTGTGCGCTCCTCGCACCGGAGCAGGCCGCGGCGCAAGCCGGAGTCTTCGTCGATCTTGGACCCGCAGGCATTCACGGCGCACCGAGCGCCGCGCACGGCGCTGCCGCGGGCATCGCTGGGTTCTGGAACGAAATCGACACCGACGCCATCGGCGCGGGCGGGTTCCCGTTCACTGCGACCGGCCTCGTCGATTTGAGCGGGGCCGGGACTGGCATCACGGTCACCTTCGACGACCTCGGCTCGGGGATGGACGCGTTCCTTTACGACAACCCCGCGACCTCCGGCGGCGTCGACGCGTTGCTCGACGACCTCGCCTTCTTCGGCGGAGCGGCCATCCTCGAGGTCCGAGGCCTCATGCCCGGTCGCTACGAAGTCTTCACATACGCGACGACGCCCGACGGCGCGCCCCACGAGACGCGCGTGCGCGTGATCGGTTCACCCGACCCGTCGCAAGATGTTGGCGGACCTTTCGCCGGCGGGTACGCGCTTGGCGTCACCCATGCGCGCCATGAGATCACGGTGGGCCCAGGCGGCACGGTGTTGATCCGGCTCGACGTGGCTGCGGAGTTCATGTCAGTCAACGGCTTTCAGATTGTGCCGTTCGGAGCGGCGGCAGACTTGGGGGCAACGTATTGCTCGCCCGCCGTCCTCAACGCGTCAGGGGACGCAGGCGAGATTTCCGCTCTTGGCAGCGCGCGCCGCAGTTCCAACGACGTCACGCTCACGGCGAGCTCTCTCCCGCAGAACCAGTTCGGTTTCTTCCTCAACAGCCAGACGCAGGGATTCGTCGTGGCTCCCGGCGGGAGCATAGGCAACCTATGTCTCGGCGGCTCCATTGGCCGCTACGCCGGCCCAGGTCAGGTGCTGAGCAGCGGCGCCACGGGTGCGTTCTCCCTCGCGCTCGACCTCGCGATCACTCCGACGCCGTCGGGGCTGGTGTCGATATCGCCTGGAGAGACGTGGAACTTCCAAGCGTGGTACCGGGACACCGTGCTGGGCATCCCAATATCGAACTTCACGGACGGCCTGGCGATCACGTTCCTTTGAGGGGTAGGCGCAGCCGTCGCCACTTCAGTCAGCCAGTCAGGTCAGGGGCGATGGCGACAGCGACCTCCTCTCGGCATCGTCGGCAGAGGTCAAGGTCGCATTGATGCCGACGCCCCTTGGCCCCGTGGAGGTCCAGCCCAGCGAGGCATGGAGTTCCAAGCCTTGTCACCACGATGTGAACCCAGGGCCGGCAAGCAACCTCACGGACAGGGCTAGCGTGACGTGCAGGTCGGCGCCGGCTGGGAAGCCCCTCGTCGCTCGCTCCGCGTGAACCGCGGGGGGGGAGCATTTGACCTTTCGCGGCGCGGGCGCGGCCGCCCGCCACCCGTGGGCCGCCAGGGCTCGTCGGTCACTCCGATCCTTCGGGAAGGTCTTGCCCCGTGTCCACGCCGTTGTTTCCGCGTGGGGACTTCGACCCGCTAGGCGCTGCGCCCGAGCGCTTCCGGCGGTCTCAGCTGGGGGCTCCGAGACGGAAGCGCCCCCTGGGTCGCGAGTCAGCGGGCCAGATTCTCGAAGAGCCAGAGCGTCTGCGTGTGCCAGCCGATGGAGACCACGTCGAGGTCTCCGTCACCGTCGATGTCTACCGGGAGCGATCCATCGTGGTGGTCGATCGCGCCTTTCCCGTCGTCGGCGACGTGCTCGACGAAGCGCGCTCCCCGGTCGATGTTCTCGAAGATCAGCAAGCGATTGCGCTCAGCGCGGTGCTCGCCGACCACGACGTCAACGTCCCCGTCAGAGTCCATGTCCGCCGTGTGCATGCTGTAGCCCTCCCCCGGGACCTGCGCGATCTCGTGACGGGTCCAGGGCTCGGTCGGATCCTCGTGCGCCGCGTACCAGACGAGGTCCGTCGCGCCCTCGAAGCTGACGACGGCGTCGAGGCGTCCGTCGCCGTTCATGTCGGCCAGGCTGCAACGATCGCATGCGGGGATACCGCCGGGCGCATGACGAGTGGGGGCTAGGTCCTTGGCCCCGTCCAAAACGTGTGGGATTGGCGCCGGCCCTCCGAGTTCGAGCCACTCGGTCCCGAGTAGCAGATCGATGTCCCCGTCCCCGTCGAGGTCACCGGCAGCCAGGTCCTCGGCGAGGGAGCGTTCCGAGAAGACCGACGCCGTCCACGTCTCTTCGGTCGGTCGCGCGGGAATGCGCAGCCCCGTCAAGCCCTTGCCGCGATCGTGCCAGCTCAGGACGACGGTGCGGCCGCCGGGTCCCTCGAGGAGTGCCCGCCCCTGGAGAAAGTCGCCCCAGCCGCTCGCTTCGATGTTGATGTGTGCCGTGAATCCGCCGCGGCCGTCACCCCTGGCCCAGGCGAAGGTGCGGTTGGAAGCCGAACCCTTGCCCTGTGTCCCAAGCACATCAACGTGCCCGTCGCCGTCCAGGTCGTGGACCAGCGCCGTCTGCCCTAAGGGCGCTGGCAGCGCGCGCGACTCCCAGTCCCCGCGGGCCTCGCCCGGGTTGACGTACCAGTGGCCGCCCGCGACGACGTCCATGTCCCCGTCGCCATCGAGGTCCGCCGCATCGACGAAGATCGCGCGTGCCGGAAGCTCGCCCTGGATGCGGTGCCGGCTCCATGCATCCAGCGTCTTGGGCGGCGGGCGGTTCTCGAAGACGCGGACGGGGGCGTCCGTCCACGAGTGTGCACTGGCGATGTCCTGGTCCCCGTCCCCGTCGATGTCGACGAGCTGCGCCTTGTAGGTGGGCTCTTCAGCGAGAACATGCCGCCGAAAGGAACGTGCGCCGCCTTCGTTCTCGAGCAGCAGCAGCATCGGTTCAGGGGCGCGCTTGCTCATGCCAGCGATCAGGTCGAGGTCTCCGTCACCGTCGAAGTCCGTGACCTCGAAACTGTGGCAGCAGTCGACGGGGAGGAGTTCATGCCGCTCCCACCCGTCTGGACCCCGCTCCGGATCGACGTTGCGGTACCAGGTCACCGGGACCCCAAGCTTCTCTGGCTGGGCGACCGCCAGGTCCTGACGTCCATCCCCATCCAAATCGGCGACCTGCGGCAGGGCCGCAAAATCCATCCAGCTCCCCGTGTCGTCTTCGAACCACTTCGGGTCGTAGATAAACTCCTCGAACTCGTCGGTCCACGGATCGGGGGGCGTGCGCCACCAGTAGCCGTTGAGCACCAGGTCCATGTCCCCGTCCCCGTCGAGGTCGCCGAGGGCCAGGCCCTCGCGCAGCTTGCAGGGCATGAGACGCGATCGGAAGGTTCCATCTTCGAGCCGCGAGTAGAGTGCCACGACTTGCAGCGTCCGCACCACCACGTCGAGCACGCCGTCGCCATCCAGGTCGTGGACCTTGATGTCCTTCACCTCGCCTTTCGGATCGACCGTCCCGAGCATGTGCTCCGTCCAATCCCCCGTGCCATCTCCGCCGGGGTGTTCGTACCAGGCGAGCTTGCCGAGGGAATGGGTCCCGACCGGCGCAACCAGGTCGAGGTCGCCGTCGCCGTCCAGGTCACCTGAGCCGAGTTCGTCTCCGTAGTAGCGGGCGGTCCCAACGAGGGTCGATGTGCGCCCGCCGTCGCCTAGCCATCGCAGTTCGCCAGGGACCTCGCCGACGCCCCAGGTCTGGACCACAAGGTCCGGGCGGCCGTCCGCATCGATATCGGCGGCGAGAACGCGGCCGCCGAGGTTCTCGGACCAGATCGTGATCGGGGCCGGGGCCGAAGTCAGGGTCGGGCGCACGGTCGCGGTCCCGCTGCCCTCCTGCGAATCAAGGCCCCGGAGGGCTGCGGCTCCCAGGGCGACCAATGAACTCCCCACGAGGACCGCGCGCAGCGCTACACCCTGTCGGCGGTCCGTTCGTTGCTCGTCGTTCATGGGCCCTTCATCGTCCGCTCGGCGATTCATCCGCGCCAGAACTTGCCCGCAGCTTTGTCCATTTGTCCAGGAAGCGAACTGGGCGCGGCCGGGAGCCATACTGCGACACTGAACGGCATGGGGGCACGGATACCGATCTCTGGGGCGACCACCGCCTTGATGCTGCGTCTCGCCTTCCACCTGCCGCGACGTTCGGCCATGGGCGGCGGGATCGACCTGATCAGCGCTAGCAGCGGCCTCGCGGTCGTGGCCGAGGGGAAATGGGCGGCCGCTGGACACGGCGCCAGGGTCGACGGGGCTGAATGAGGGTGCAGCTTAGCGTTGACGCGGCTGGAGAGCTTGTCGCGTACTTTCCTGTCCGACAGCGCCATCCATGACGATGCCACGGGCGTTGCGAGCATTGTCAGCGCGAGCGAGCGCGTTCGGTCGGTGACAGCTGACGCCGCGTACGACTCGATAGGGATCTACAACGCCGCCGATGGCAAGGGAGCGCAGGCCGCCATCAGCTAGCCTCCGACAGGCGCAGTGTGGGGGGACCGAGCAGCACCGACCGAAACGCCATCTGCTGGATCGCGGTCATGCGGTTGCTGGAGGACTCGCGTGACGCCTTGATCATCGTCCAGCCGGCAATGGAGTCCCTTGGGGAATGCGCGCGGGAGTGGTCCCGGCGCCGGGCAGCATGCGGCTTACTGATCGAGCAGCCGCGGCCAGTCCGTGATGAGTTGATCCGGTGGCTGGCGCGTGGCTCGGTCCGCACGCATCACGAGGAAGCGCTGGCCATCGGGCGTGACGTTGAACGCCTGCAGGTCGTCACCCGAGTCGGGAAGAACGAGCTCGGGTGCATCGTCGACGGGGCCGTCCTTGGCGAACGCCACGGCGAACACGCCTTCCTGGCAGCGGTAGAAGAGCTCGGTCCCGTCCCCGTTCCAGCATGGATCGAATCCGCTGTCGGTCGAAATGCGTGTGCGCTTCTTGAGCTCGGGGTAGGTCGCCACGTAGACCTCGGACCGGCCTGTCTCGTCGCTCTCGTAGGCAAGCCAGCGCCCGTCAGGCGACATGGACGGGTTCCTCTCGCTGGGAGGCGTCACAAGAAGCGGGCGCCGCTCGAGCGTGTCGATCTCGACGATCCACAGGTCGTATCCCGCGTCCGCGCGTTGCCGGTAGATCACCGACTTCCCGTCCGCGGTCCAGCAGCCCAGACTGTGTGAGGATCCGTCGTAGGGAACGATCTCCTTCGGCGCACCACTATCCACGTCCAGAACGTACACGCGCGGTGGCCCCTTTCAGTCGGCAAGGAAGGCGATGCGCGTGCCGTCGGGAGACCATCTGGGGGCGTCGGCCCAGCGTTCATGCGAAGTCGCGCGCGTCGAGACGCCCCGTTCGAGGTCACGGATCCACAGGTCTTGAGAGCCCGTCTCGTTCTTGATCGCGACGGCGAGCCGCCTGCCCGCACGGTCGAGTCGCAGGCTGTCATCGTAGTCGTCCGCTTCGGCCACCTGCGCGAGAGTCCGTCCTCCGCGCGCGACCCGCTCTAGGTCAGACTTCCCGCTGACTTTGCGGTAGACGAGCGTCCCCTCGTCGGAGAAGGAGAAGAACGCGGCGCCCCGTGAGAGGAAGCCCCAGACCCCCTCGACCAGCTGCCGCGGGCTCCCCGCAACCTCGTGCGTATCTGCGTCGAAGGCCTGAACCAGCAGGCGACCGGCCTCGCACCACGCGAGCCAACCCGGTGAGACGTACTCCGAGCGCGAGGCGCCTCGGGCGATGCGCTTCATCGTTCGCGTTTCGAGCGATGCGACGTGAATCCAGGCGCCCTCGTCGGTCTGCACGGTGAGGAGGAATCTGCGCGCGCCGGGCAGGTAAGCGGGCCAGAACCGATCGGGGTGTCGTTGGTGCATGACCACCGGCCTCAAGAGCGACCCTGGGCCGCAGCCTGAGCGTTGGAGGCGCTGGTGAGCACGCCGTTCTAGCATTCTGAGGGGATGATCTCGTGCCTCCATCCGAAACTCAAGACTCGCTACCGCGTGACCAATAGGCGTGAGCAAAAACAAGAGGTGGTGCAGCGCGGCGACCACACGGGCCGGCTGTTACCGGGGACGTGCTCGCATGCAGCGCTCTCAATCGGATGCGTGAGCGCGGGGGGCCGATGCCCGTAGAGTTGGCCCATTGACCTCGGAGGGGATGGGGGACCCCTCCCCGTCTTGTCTCACCGCTGAGCCGCCGCAGTGACGGCCCCGAGAAAGCCGGGATCCTGCCGGCATGCTGACGAACAGCCTCCCGATCTGAGCGCTCCTACTGACCGTCGCGGGCTGGGTGCATCGTGAGCGGCGGCGCGCGATCGAGTACCCCATCGAGGAGAACCTCGTCCTCAAGAAGCAGCTTGGCGACCGGCGGCTCCTGGGTTGTGTGTCAACGACGTTGCCCCGGGACTCGAACCTGCGCTGGCAGCCGCTGGATCGAGGGCGACCTCCTTGGCCGGACGACCTTCGTCGGTGGGGCGTCCCTTTGCCGGACGCATTGGGACTACGTCGATCACTGCCACGGCGACCGTCCGCACCAAGGGCCCGGGAATCTAATGCATGATCGTCCGGCCAAGCCGCGCACAACGTCGCTCCGCCTCAGTCGAGTTCGAGGCGACTCGCCTCGGTTTCCCACTTCGACGACAACTCGGCAAGGCGTTCGGTGTTGGTCTGTAGTTCGCGGCCCAGCTCCCTGCCGCGCGCGCCGTCGCTCCAAGTCTCGGGCAATTCCAGTTCCCCAGTGATCGCAACCTGGCGGGTCTCCAGGGCGTCGATCTCTGTCTCGAGCGCCTGCACGAGCCTCTTTTGCTTCTGCAGATTGAGCCGCGCCTTGTTCGCCTCTTGCCGGCCTGGTCGGCCGGACTTGCCCTGGGGCTTCTCGGCTGCACCGCCGCCGGCGGTGAGTGCGGCGCGCGCCGATTCCGAATGCGTCTTGTGCAGGTAGAACGCGTAGTCGCCAAGGTACGGCGTAAGCTGGCCCCCGGCCGTGTGAATGACCTTGTTAGCGAGGGTCTTGATGAAGTGGACGTCGTGGCTGATGAAGACCAGCGTCCCCTCGAACTGAGTCATCGCGGCAACGAGCGCGTCGATGCTCGACATGTCGAGGTGTGTCGTCGGCTCGTCCATCAGCAGGAGATTCGGCGGATCGAGTAGCAACTTCACGAGGGCGAGGCGACTCTTTTCGCCACCGCTCAGAACCTCTACGCGCTTGAACACCGAGTCACCTGAGAACAGGAACGACCCCAGCAGGGTACGCACGACTTGTTCTGTCACCTTGGCTTCGGTGTCGAGCGCCTCCTCGAGCACCGTTCGCCCGGGCTCGAGCATTTCAATCCGATACTGTGAGTAGTAGCCGACCGAGACGTTGTGGCCGAGCTCACGCTTGCCCTGGTCCGGCGTGAGCTTATCCGCCAATAGCTTAAGCAACGTCGACTTGCCGGCGCCGTTTGGCCCGACGAGCACGATGCGCTCACCACGCTGAACCTCAAAGTCGATGCCGCGGTAGATTCTGTTTTCGCCGAAGGCAAAGTGCACCTGATGGAGCCAGATCACCTTTTGGCCGCTGCGGGGCGGTTGCGGGAAACGAAAGCCAACCTTCTTGTCGTCGGCCTCCGGCGCTTCAAGCTTGTCCATCCGCTCGATCTGACGCAGCTTGCTCTGCGCCTGCGTGGCCTTGCTCGCCTTGGCCTTGAAGCGATCGACAAAAGCCTGCAGGTGTGCGATCTCTTTCTGTTGTGTCTTGTAGGCCGCGAGATGCTGGGCGTCGGCGGCCTCGCGTTGCTGGAGGAATTTCGTGAAGCTGCCGGTGTAGCGGACAAGTTTCTGGTGGCGGATCTCGACGATGGCGGTGACGAGCGCGTCGAGGAACTCGCGGTCGTGAGAGATGACGAGGATCGCTCCCGGATATCCCTTGAGGTAACCCTGAAACCACAACAGCGACTCGAGGTCGAGGTGGTTCGTCGGTTCATCGAGCATCAGGAGATCGGGCTCCTGCGTCAGCAGTCTGGCCAGGTGAGCCCGCATGACCCATCCACCGCTCAGCGTGCGGGCCGGGCGATCGAGATCCGAATCGCGAAAGCCGAGGCCAGCGAGAATCTGCTTGGCTTTGGCTTCGACAATGTAGCCGTTGAGCTCGTTGTAGCGGTCGTGCACGTCGTCGTGCACATCCTCGGGATGCTGCGCCTCGACCGAATGCTTCTGCTCCCGCGCCTTGATGATGCGGTGCAGGCGCACGAAGTCTTCGGTGATGGCGAGGGCGATCTCGAGGACGGTTTCCTCGCCGACCGGAGCACTTTCCTGCGGCAAGTAGCCGATCGCGGCGTCGCGCTCGATGCTGACCCGTCCGTCGTCGGCCGGCTGGCTGCCGAGAATCAGCGAGAACAGCGTGGACTTGCCGGCCCCGTTCGGCCCAACGAGGCCGATGCGATCGCCGCGATTGACCTGCAGAGCCGCCGCTGCGAACAGGGTGCGCTCTCCATAGGACTTCGTGATGCCGGATAGGGTCAACATTGGGGGAGAAGAGTGTGCCGGCGGCCTCCTCGAATGGCCATGGTTGTGCCATGTGCCTATCGAGGAATCCGCTTACGCCCCCAGGGGCGTTGGTGATCTCGCTCGCTCGGCCCTTGCCGGTGCTGCGTACGGCGCAGGCCGGTCTCGGTGGGCGACTTCGAGCGCGCGCGTTGCCTTCGCGGGAAGCGAAGGTGAGGATCGCGTGTGGCGTGCGGAACCGTATGCGCGCACTCGGAGGGCCCAAGCCGGTCAAGGTCCCTGGTGGGGACGGGGGAGCTACGCAACCGGTCGGGATTCATGCACCAACGGCGCCTGGCGGTGCCCTGGGGCGTTCCTCTCACATCAGCTATGGCCCCGCGGAACTATCGCGGTTTCTGGTGAGCCAGGGCGACAGCTCCCCAGTCTAGGTCTTGGCGGGCCCGTTCCTCCGCTACCCCGCCAGGCCCTCGATCTCGTTCCGCACCCGATTGGTGCGCGTCATGAAGACTATCTCCTCTGCCGTTCCATTCTGGGGTGCGATCCTGCTCCTCGCCGCCCCCCCTGCATTCTCCAGGTCCCTGGGGCAAGAGATGCTCGAAGGGGAAGTGCCCGCGGCTGTAGCGGGCGAGATCTATCTGGCCCCGCGGCCGGACCTGAATTCAGATGGCGCCCTGCCGGCGCCCCGGGGACTGCGGCGCGATGAGTCCTCGCTACCGGCGGTGAAACTTGGGCCCATTGAGGGCCAGCGAACCCCAGCGCCCCCTGGCGTGGAGAGGATCCAGCCCCTGGGCCCGACCAACGACGCCCTGCGGTACCTGCAGCAGGCGGACGGGCATTGGGTTCGTGGCCGTTCGTTCAAGGCCCGGGCCGCGCGGGGCGGCTTCACCTACGTCCCTTTCCTGGGTTCAAGCGCCTCACGCAACTACCCCGTGCGCTTCCGGCTGGAATCCGTAGCTATCGCCAACGAACACGTGCCCCTCACCAGGGGCGCCGAGGTCACGCGCGAGGGCGACCGCTTCGTCCTTGACCGCGGTTTCGTTCTGGCCACCTACGATATTGCCCTGGAGCAGGTCGAGCAGAGCTTCATCATCGACCGGCCCGCCGCGTCCGTGGGGAAGCCCGGTGACCTGGTGCTTACCCTGGGAGTCGAAACAGATCTCGAAGCGCGCCCCTTGGGCACGGGGTTCACTTTCGATGGCCCGGAGGGCTCGGTGCGCTATGGCGCGGCCATCGCGTTCGATGAAGCGGGCGAGACCGTGCACGTGACGTCCAGGCTCAGCCCCGGTGGCCTCCAGCTAACCGTGCCGGCGAGCTTTGTCCAGGGCGCAACGGGCAAGATCACTATCGACCCGCCGATCACGACGTTTACTGTGGATTCGCCGCCCCAAGATCAGACCGCGCCGGAGGTGACCCATGTGAGTGAACACTTCAGGTGGGTCTTCACCCACGAAGACAAATTCTCGACCGTCGACACCGACATCTACCTCAAGCAGACGGACATCTCTGGACAGCCCGGCCCCGCGACCTACGTGGAGCTTGGATTGGAGGAGTGGAAGGCGCCCCGGAACGCCACCATGGCGGGGACGAAGAAGGTGCTGATCGTCGCCACGCGCGACACGGGATCCGCATACACCTCGATCGTCGGCCGAGTGTATGACACCCCAAACCGGACGCTCGGTCCGGTCCTGGAGATCGGCACAACCGGCTCCGGCACCTTTCGCTACACGAACGCGCGCCCCGACGTGGGCGGCGGGGTGGCATCGAACGATGGCGATCGTCCCTTCATCGTGGTCTGGGAGCGTACGTTTGCGAGCGGGGATGTCGCCCCCAGGATGCGGCCGGTCTACGGCGACAGCACGATGGACCCCGTGGTGAGCCTGGACTCGTGGTCCGGGTTCTTGAACCAGGAGGTGGTCATCAACAAGGGCGGCACCACGCCGGAAGTCTGGAACATCGCCTACCGGCGAACCGACCGAGCGACCGGGGCGATCAGTCTCCGAACGCTACAACTGGGTCGAGCTGGAAACGTCATCGCCGGACCCAACACGGTCACTCACTTGCCCCAGGGTTCGAATCCAACGTCCCTGGATGTCACCAACGCCGTTGCGATCGATGATCTGCCGGAGACCTACATCATCACCTACGACGACTTCGCGCCGGGGAATTCGGATGTGGATGCCATCGTCTGCGTCGATGCGATCTCTTGGCGCCGCGTCGATATCAACGCCGCCGAGCACGCGCTCCTGGGCCGGAACCAGAACCACCCGCGGGTGATCGCGGAGTGGCGCAGCTTCGCGATCGTGTACTACGAGCCCGTGGCCACCGGATGGCAGGCGTATTACTCCACGCTGGGCATGACGGACGACTTCCAGCTCGGCGTCTATGAGCGACGCAAGCGCGTTGGACAGCCCACCACATTCGTCGGCAGCCCTCCTGCGATCTCCTCGACGGTTCCGTACACGGCGATAGGCAACACCATTCAGATCGCCATCATGGCCCTCGCCCAATGGAATGACGCAGGCTCCAACTTCGACATCGTTGCCGGCTATTGGAGCACCTGGGGCTACCAGACGAGGGGCCACCAGTTCTGCGATGGCGCGGTGCACTCGCGCGGCGATCGAAGCTTCATCACCATGGGCCATGGCAATGATCCCACCACGGACAAGATCATCGTCGGCTGGGGCCTTCCGCCCCTTAAGTTCTCCATGGTCCTGGTGGGGACGGAGATCGCACACGTTCCCATGGTCGGTGGGGGCCCCGGTACCTTATGCCTCGGTGGAAACCTAGGCCGCTTCACGAGCGACCTTCAAGGGAGCAATGGCGACGGATACGTCCTCCTGCACGTCGACCCAACCGCCCTCCCTTTCGCCAGCGGAGTGCAGTCAGCCCTCTCCGGCCAAACTTACCACTGGCAGCTCTGGCACCGAGATACCGCTGCGGCGGGCGGCTCAAACTTCTCCAACGGGTTCTCCATCACATTCGATTAGCCCATCGAGCGCAGCCGTGAGTCGACCGGCTCGGGAGTGGGGGAGTCGAGACGGTCTTCACGCCGCCCAAGTCCCCAAACGGCGACGCGAACGCCGAGCGCTTTGTGCGCTCCATCAAGTGGAGGAAGAAGGCTCGGGCGTCGGGGCGTCCCAGATTCGTGTCCCCTGCGATGTAACCCTACGAGGGAGCTGAACTAGGTTGGTCATGAACTCCGCCGCCAGCTTCCGGCCAAGCCGTTTCCAGTTCGCCGCCGCGTTGCTCCTGTTGCTCTCGGCGTGCGGTGGAACCAGCCCACCCACCGTCGCAGAAGGCGCGCTGGAATTCCTGGGAGCCAATGTGCAGAACGGCCAGACCTGGACCATCGACGGCCCCATCGAGCTTCGCTTCACCCAGCCGATCGACTTCGGTTCGGTGCACTTAGGAACCGTCGCGGTGAGGGACGCCCAAGGCGCCCCGGCCCTCGGTTCAATCACGACCGGAGTCCTCACGTCCGGACAGCCCGACGTCTCGGTCCTCCGATTCATTCCGGCGTGCTCCGACGCCACGGGCATCGGGGGGCTCCAGCCCGGGGGCTTCGTCTACACCATCACCGTTCGAGGAACTGACAGCGGGGGATCGAGCATCGTCTCGACGGGTGGCGCCGCCCTTGCGACGAGCGTCTCGATCACTTTCGAGACACCCCGGATCCTCGATCCAGCGGCTTTGTTCTATGACCCGCTGCCGACACCCGCACGCGTCGTCATCCGCGGTGATTCGGGAACTGGCATAGCCGAGCCCAACGCGACCCACGTTGAGGTGGGGTTCCATCCCGCCACCCCCGTCATCAAGGCCTACTTTCGGAGCCAGGGCGTTGGCTTCGCCACTCTGGACGCAGCCGCCGTCTCCCAATTGCCGAACGGTCTGCCGCTGAACCATCGGATCGCGTGGCAGAACCGGGTCGCAATCGTCATCCACTTCGATCAACCGATCTCCGCGGAGCCGTCGAACATCCAACGGATTGGTGTCGAGTATCTGAATGGAACCTGGAAGAAGCTGCGTGGCAAGGCCGAGATCCATCAGAACTGTGCGGGCGAAGGCTTCTCGGTGCGGTTCGTGCCAGATGGCCTGTTGCCGCGCAGGACGAGCCTGCGTATTGCCATTGGCCCGGGCCTTCAAGATCGTGCTGGCCAGACCAACGCCGCCGCCATGGCCGGGATCATCCACGTTATTACGACCGATGCCGCTGATCCCTCCGGAGCCGCTTCCGATGCCATCTACGAGCCATTCTTCCAGAGCGGCAATGACCCCGGTTCCATCGAAGACGTGGACTCTACCCTTCCTTCCCCCCGCGCATACTGGGGCGAAGGAGCGCTCATCCCCCAACCGGACGCCAACGGCAAGTCCATGGCCCAGTCCAAGTGGGTCCACATCGGCTACGGCAAGATCGACCCGGGTATGGCCGATCGGCCCGCGCAGTTTTTGTTCGCCGGCGTGGACGGAACCGGCGCCATCGAGCACGTGAATGGCATCGTCACACCCGTGCCCGAGTCCATGGGCCCGATCCCGCTGATCGGCCTGGAGACGAGCGCGGTCTCGATGGCCCTCGGGCAGCTGCCCGATCCCATGGGCTCCTACATCAACCACCCCGCCCTCATGAGAGAGTCACGCGTGGTCTTTCTTCCGGGTGATGCGAGCGTCCCCGGCGGCGCGGGCGGCCTGAATTTCTACGGTGCCACAGCTGACCTAGGCGTGCTTCGACTCGAAATATCTGCGGGTTGCTTCATCCCGGGCATCGGCTCCGGGGATTGCGCGCCCCTCAACCTCTTCAACTCCTTCGCGGGTCCAACGGGATTGAACGTGGAGATCGTCCCCCAGTTCTTTGAGGTCTACTCCGGGCTCAGGGACATGATGCCGTCCGACGCGAAGGTACAGATTCTATTCGATGCGGCACACGCCGGCCCCGATGGTGAAGCCGATCCGGCGACAGCCCTGTCCGCCGCATCCGGTTGGACATCGGATCCAACCGTTCTCTCGTCCCAAGGATGGGACTTTGTGCGCTTCCAGGTCCTATTCGACATGGACGCCTCCGGCGACGGTTGGTCCATGGCCGACGGCCTACCCATCTTGAATTTCATCAAGCTCGTTTATGATCACGGCCTCTAGCCAGTACGGAGTCAGGGCAAAGTTCTAGCTTTGGAGCTGTATGGGCGCCTTTGCCGACTCGAAGTCGATGGGGGACAAGAGAACCAAGCTGCGAGTTTTTGGTTTGGTCGGGTAGAGGGGGGGCGTGTCGAGAGGGAGATCGTGCGCGATGAAGGCGCGGCGATGCCGTACTGCCGATCGGTGCGCCCGCGCCCTGACGGTGCCGTGAGGGTCGGTTTCTTTGCGGCATGCTGACCGACTGCCTTCCACTCCGCGCGTGGCTCCTGACTGTCGTCGGGTGGGGCGGCCGCTAGCAGCAACGCACGATCGTGTATTGGATCGAGGAGAACCACGTCCTCAAGGAGCATCTTGGCGGCCGGCGGCCTCGACTCACAAATGATCAGCGCAGCAGGCTGGCCGAGTAGGGCAAGCAGCTCGGTTGGCGGCTTCTGAGTATTGTGGTAACGATCGTGATCACTGAGGGTAACCCGTCGTGTGCACCAAGCTCGGCCGAGCTGCGCTGCAAGGTCGCTCCCGCTTGGTTACCTGGAAGGAGCGCCTAGGTGGCCTGGCGGCGTTCCAATTCCGCTATCGCAAAGAACTGGGACTGGTGGGCCCGCTTTCACGAGTGGTCCTCGCCGCCTCCCGCCCGAGCCAATCACCCATCGCTCCGCCGTACGTAGCGAGCCCATGAGGCTGAGGAGCCGGATACGTGAATCGCGCACGTCCGGAACTGTGGGAGCCCCGGGGAGGAAACGACCCGTGGCCACCCGGCGCCTTGTTGCGGCTGGGTGGTGGGGACCCGCCCCTGGGCCTCGTGCGGGGCGCCTTCTCTCAGCGCCGCTTAGCAACAGTCAACGAGGGATGCCTCCCTTAGCCACACCGCGGGGACCGGTATTCTGCCGGCGGGCTCACGGATTGCCGAATCCAGAGGGAACCCGCATGACTAGCCGCTCTGTGAGCCATTGATGCGCCGCTTAGTTGCAGCGCATCAACCAAGCATTGGTTCCACGGCGGGCTAGCGCGACGCGGCCGTATGGGTTCGTTCTCTAAGTGCTGTGGTGGCGAGTTGGGCCAAGAAAGTGGCGTCGGCCAGGTATCTGCTGGCGAGCCGGCTTGGCTCTTGGGCCAGGCGGTGCATCCACTCGAGCCCTGAATCTTGCATCCAGCTTGGGGCACGCCGTGAGTTACCTGCCAGGAAGTCCAGGGTGGCGCCGACGCCGACGCCGAGGCTTGCTCCGGTGCGTTCGAGGTGGCGCTCCAGGAAGAGCTCCTGCTTGGGGCAGCCAAGGCCTACCAGAAGCAGGCTAGCGCCGGTCGCGCGGATGTCATCGGCGACGGCCGCGGCCTGGGCCTCGCTATTCCAGTCGATAAACGGGGCTGCGGTGTCCGCAATTCTCAGGTTGGGGAGGCGTCCAATGGCAGCATTGGCGGCCTTCTGGGCGACGCCGTACCCGCCACCAAGGAAGTAGACACTGGCGCCTCGGGACGCCGCTTCTTCAAGGAGTGGCCAGGCAAGGTCCGAGCCTGCTACGCGCTCCGGTAGAGGCGCGCGGAGGATTCTTGAGAGCCAAACAAGGGGCTGCCCGTCAGCGGTGACGAGGTCGCAGGTTTGGAGCGCCCGGAGGAGCTCTGGGTTACTGGCCGCGAGTCGGAGGAAGTCAACGTTGGCAGTGGCTACTCGCCGTGGCTGCGGGCCGGTCATCCAGTCACCGAGGAGCGCGACCGTGTCGGGGAAGTTGAGAGCCGAGACGTCGATACCCGCGAGCTCGGTCGTTCGGATGCTTGGGGCAGCGGTCATGTTTGTTTGAATCATCGCAAGAATTCCTTGGTGGGTTAGCTTCCTGCAACAATGCATAAAGCGTGCCAAGCGACCAGGGAGTCCTTCGCTGCCGTCAGTGGGCGATGATCATTCCGTTGCGAGACGAACCTGCGAGGGAGAGTCCGAACCGGAACGCACTTCGTCGTAGTAGCGCAGGACACATGCGACCTTCTTGCTCCAGGTGTAGCGTTCTTCCACGTGTCGCCTTGCTGAGCGACCCATCAGTGACCGGCGTTCTTCGTCGTGTGCGAGCGAGTGCAGCGTCTGTGCCAATGCGCTGACCAACGCGGAGGGGGAGTCGGCATCGAGCGCGAAGCCGCTATCGGGCGTGACCGTCTCAGCCGGACCACCGTGGTTCGCGACGATGACGGGTTTCCCCGCAGCCATAGCTTCCATCACCGTAGATCCACCCGACTCCCGTACCGACGGGAAAACGTAGACATCGCAGGCCTGCATCCTCGGGGGTACTTCCGTCACTGGCACAGCCCCGTGGAATACGACGCGCCCCTCGAGCTTGAGCGATTGCGTCAGTGCCTCAAGGCGCACACGGTCGGGTCCGTCGCCCACAATGTCCAGTGTGACATTCGCCGTGTTACGCACTTGGGCCAGTGCTCGCAGGGCCGTGTCGACGCCCTTGTAAGGCAATAATCGCCCGAGGTACAGGGCCCGCAGTTGCGGCCCCCCCCTAATGAAGTTCGGAGTGAACGCCGCTAAGTCGACGGCATTCTCAGAGAGAGTTATGGCGCAGGAACGATAGGTGCTCGGCAGGGCTTCGCGCGTGCCTTCCGTGGCTACCAAGATCTTGGAGGCCGACGCGAAAGTCCGCTGGAAGGGATCCAGGAGTCTCGCAAGCGAGCGGACACAGAGGAAGCCCTCACGCTCACGCCGGCGAACCTCGCCGAAGCCCGGCATGGTCGTCATCCCGCCATTGATTGGCCCGAGGACCATTGGGACGCCGAGGGTGCCGAGCCGAGTCGGGAACCTGGGCGAGATTGGAGAGACCCGGTGGATGACATCGATCATTCCCGCTGCAATGCGTCCACGGGCGATCCTGCGGGCATCGCGATCAAAGGCGAGTTGGGCCAGAGCCTCCAATGCGAGTCGATTCACAGGTGAAGATCGGCGCCAGAGGCGCGTATTCCAGCGGTCGATGCGGGCCGCGAGGGTCTCAGTGTTAACGTAGTGGACCTTGCACCGCAGCACGCCCGCCCGCTCGATGGCCGCTTGATTGCGGACGTGGGTGATCAGCTCGATGTCTGCGACCTGGTCGAGGTAGCTGGCCCACCGCCAGCCGATGAGGGGCTCGCTACCCCACTCTGGATTGCAGTGATGGGCGACGAGAAGGACACGTGTGGCGCTCATGCCCGCACCTTCCCGCGGGTGATTAGGGCCTTGAGTCGCTCAAGCTGCCATCGGCGTAGGTCGCGGCGGAAGTCGACATCGCCGTAGCGGGGTCTCCTGCGCGCTGCGCTTGTGAAGTATCCCCAGAGCATGCAGATCCCTCCCAGGACGCGCGGTCGCTCGTACATGCGGAAGATTGCGCTTGCGATCAGGTAGAGCGGGTGCGTACCCATGAACCACTGCCCGGCCCCGAGGCGCACACGGCCCCGGTAGATGTTGCGATCCGAGGACCCCATTAGCCGATGGTGGAGGATCCTAAGGGCATCCTCTGGGATGGACTTCGTCCGCCAGCCCATGCGACGGGCCTGATGGAAGTCGATTCCGTCCCACATGACTTCGGGGACGAGGCCGCCAATGTCCTCGAAGCAGGCGCGGCGCCAGCATTTCCACTGGCCCGCGACCATGTCGTCGATCATGAACTCCTCCACGAGGTGACCATCCTCCGGACGGAAGACCTTGCCACTAGCGGATCCGAGGAGCGGATCTTCCGCGAAGTGTTCGAGCAGTCGCTCTATGTACCGGGACCCGAATGTCAGGTCCGCGTCGACCTTGGCCACGAAGTCCCAGGGCCGATTCACGGAGTCGAGGCCGATGTTGAATGCATCTACCACACCTCCACCCAACTTCCGCGCACCGCGGTCGTTGCGCCGGAGGACCGAGATCCAGTCGTGGGCCTGCGCCAATGCGAATGCAACTTTGGCCGTGTCGTCCGTCGAGCCATCATCGACGATCACCCAGCGGCAGGGGAGCCTTGTCTGCGACAAGAGGCATTTCGCAAGACGGGGCAGGCGGTCCGCCTCATTGCGCGCCGGCGTGATGATGACTAGATCCGCGTGAGCATGGCGGCCTGTGATTGACGAAGAGGAACGCTGAATCATTGGAAACCCTCGACGAAGGGGCAAGCAGCGGCGGCCAATGCAGGTGCCTGAAGTCGCTGACGGAAGCGCGTCACGAGCTGCTCGGCGTTCCTCTGGAGGTCGAATCGTTCCTCGACGGTGGTGCGCGCATTGCGGGCCATCTCGCTCGCTTGCTGCGGCTCACCCAAGATGGTCAGTAGGGCGCTCGTGAGAGCCAGACGGTCGCGTGGTGGTACAGTCAGTCCGTTCACACAGTTCTCCACGAGCTCAGGGATTCCCGGTAGCGTAGTCGTTACCACCGGAACCCCGGAGGCCATCGCTTCCATGAGCGCCACGGGCAAGGCGTCTCGATCCCCGTTCTCCGTCGGGCGGCAGGGGAGGCAGAACGCTTGAGCCCGCCTCAGGAAGGTGCGGACCCTCGCGGGAGTGATCGAGCCCGTCATCACGACACGCTGGTCGACGTGGAGTGACTCTGCCAATCGTTCGAGATTGCGTCGTTCTGGCCCCTCGCCAGCGATGACAAGGCGGAGATCTGGATGTTCCTTCGAGACGGCCGCAAACGCATGGATGAGGTCGTCAAATCCTTTCTTGGCGACGAGGCGGCCCACGGCAAGCAGATAGGCACCCCAGGGATACTCACCTCGGCGCAGCGTGAACTGGTCGAGGTCGACGCCGCAGCGGTGGACGCGGACCAAGTCGGCAGGCTGGCCAACTGTGCTGCGCAGCTCGCGTTTGTTCTCCTCGGTCACAGTCAAGAAAGACTGTGCGCGGAGCATCTTCTCGGCCAGGAGGGAGCCTTCCACGAACAGGTCGTTGGCGTGCGCGGTCACGCTGAACGGAATTCCCGCCGCGAGAGCGGCGTACATACCGACGGTTGCGGGTGCGTGGGCGAAGTGCACATGCAGGTGCTCGCTTCGGTGCCGGCGAAGATGCCTTGCGACCGCGAAGGCAGCGATCAGTTGCATCGGGACTTTCCAGCGTTGTAGCTCCTTTGGGAAGTTCCCGCGGAGCATGTCGCGGGCCGCGAGCGCGATTGCGGAACAAGCACGGACGGGGTCTTGTGCGGCGCCAAACGCTGCATCCACGAGCATACGCCACGGCGCACTGTAGAGGAGTGATGTCCGCCTAGTTAGCGGCTTGAGTTCTGGAGCCGTTGGCATGGGGCTCGGTCGCCGGAGAGCCAGCGCCTGAACGTCGTGCCCGGCCTCTCCGTGGGCGGAGAGTTCGCGGTAGACGAACGTGGCCGAAACCGAAGGAATCTCAGGTGCAAGGTAGGTCATTCTCATCGGATTACTCCGCGGCGGATGGGCGTGATCAGGACGGTGAGGGCCGCGAGCGCGACCGGGATCTTGACTGCGTAGACGTGGACGGCGTGGATGGCCGCGTGGCGTAGTGGGGTCCCCCGAGCGAGCGCGCGGAGGGCGTGGCGAAGGGCGAGGCCAGCGACCACGACGGTGATGGCTCCGAGTGCAGCCGGACCCGCGTAGGCCGCGCTCCCCAAGCCAACAGCCAGCGCGGTGAACGCGAAGACCGGGCTCTTGAGGTTTCTCCGAACCGTAGGGTCGCCAGAGTGCTTGAGGAACACGGAGGCCCGTGACCGACCGACGGCCCAGGCGCGGCGCCACCAGCCCATTGCAGATTGGAGCCCCAGGTCGTGACTCGCCATGGTGGCGGTGAGCCGCGCGACCTCAAATCCTCGGTCACGGGCACGGAGGTAGAGATCTGGGTCTTCTCCGACGGGCAGAGTCGGGTCGAAGCCCCCCAGGGCTCGGAGGCTTGAGGTACGCCAGAAAGCTGCGCCCCCGAGGATCGCATGTCTCGATGGGCCCTGGGCCCAATCCATACCGAACGCCGTATTCCAAGGGGTGGACCCGAGATGCCTTTCGTGGATCTGGCCGCCGACTGCGGCGAGGCCTCCCTCGACCAGGGCCTCGAGAGCGAGGGGGAGCCACTGGGGGTGAACGAACATGTCCCCGTCTAGGAGCTGGACGAACTCCCCTCGCGCCTCTGCAATGCCGAGGTTCCGTGCTCGAGCAGCATTCAGAGGGGCCCCGGTCAGCGAATGGACGCCGACGCCCGGCCGAGCGGAAGCGATGGCGATGCTGGAATCCTGCGAGCTGCAGTCCACGAAGAGGACCTCGGTCGAGTAGCCGCGAGAGGCCATGGCTTGGGCGCTCGCTACGGCGTGGTCCAACGCAGCTCCTAGGTGCGCTGCTTCATTGCGACCGATGAGGACGAGCGACAGGATCATGCCGATACCCCCTTCTCTTCCAGAGGAGTCGCCGTGACGGGGGGCTCCGTCACTGAATCGACGACCGGCCGTGCCCACATCCACAGTCGACGCGCAAGGTGGAGCCCTTCGACCGTGGCGAGAGCGATGACGCCATGGTGCTTCCTGAAGTAGCGTCGGCGGCTGGCACGGAAGTGCTGAGCCGTCACCTTTGACGAGGTTCTAGTGGGCGCGCCTGAGGACGCTCCACCGATGTGCTTGCAGACGGCGCTAGGCAGGTGAGCGACTCGCCAACCGAGGGCCTGCGCGCGGAGGCACCAGTCGGTTTCTTCGTAGTAGAGGAAGAAGCTCTCGTCGAAGGGACCGACCACCTCAAGTGCCCTCCGCCGAATCAGCATGCAGGCGCCCGAGATCCAGATCGAGTCACGCGCGTCGTCTTTGCACTGGTCGTCGCGCTGGAGCCCCAGCCGGCGCGCGAGGATCTCACAGGTCCTGGCAAACTCACCTCCGGTGGAGGGAAGCGATTGTAAGCCAGCTTCGGCACCTCCGTCCCCGTTGACGATGGCCGGCCCGACGGCCGCGACGTCCGGGTTCTGCTCGAGGTACGCGACCAACTTGACAAGCTCACTCGGCTCCAGCGTCGCATCCGGATTGAGGAGCAGGACCCACGGAGCCGCACCCAGTGCGATACCTGCATTGCACCCCGACCCGAAGCCGCGGTTGGTCGGCATGACGGACACCTCTACGACATCGTGACAGCGTTTGATGTACTCAACCGTGTTGTCGTGGCTAGCCGAGTCCACGACGAATGAGCGAACAGACGGTGTCCGGCGCAGGCCCTCCAGGCAAGCGTCAACGACGAAGCGGCTGTTGTAGGTCACGACGACGGCGTCGATGATCGGGATCGGCTGTGGTGGCTTCATACTGGCATCACGGGTGACAGGTTCTGTGGGCGACGGTGATGTGCACTGCGGTGTTGACGTAGGGCGTGGACGATGTAGGGGAGGGCCCCGAGAGTCACGATGGACCCAGCCACCAGGACTCTGATGCCCGCATCCGTACGAGTCGCGGCGGGGCCCCACGCGCTGAGAGCGGGCATGCTGCAGGCGGCTGCCAGGACGGGTCCGAGAGCTGGGAAACTGAGGTCTCCCATGCGGGCCGCCCAAGGAATCTCGCGGGCGAGTGGAGCCCACGCCCAAAGGCCAAGGCAGCAAACGGCCTGGGTGCTTGCGACGCTGATGGCGACGCCAGCGAGCCCGAACGTGGCCCCAGAGGGAGGGACAGCGATCAACGCGAGCGCCAGCCAGGCGATTGCGTATGCAACTTCGGCGCGGGGCCGAGCGAGGCCGCGGAGGGACGCGGTGAGTGCGCCTGTGGAGAGGTGTAGCCATGCGGCTGGTGCCAGGATCATCAGGACTTGGGCGATCCGTGGATCGGGACTTCCAAGCCAGGCCTGGACCAGGTCGTCCGCAGACACAATGAACATTGCGGTTGGGACGGCACCAGCCAAAGCAACAAGGCGCGTGGCCGTTCGCAGAGCGTTGATAAGCTCGCGACGCCCAGCGACGCCCCTTGAGCCGAGGGAGGCCGCAGCCGGAGCGAGGGGCGCGAGCCCGTGTGCCGGGAGAGCTGCCGCGAACTCGACGAGTTTCCTTGCCACCTCGTAGGCGCCGGCGGTGACGAGTCCACCACTGTGGACGAGGGCGAATCGGGGCACCGCGGCGATGCCGAGGTGCACCGTGCCCAACAGTTGGATCGCGCCGCCAAGCCGGAGGACGGGCCCGAGCTCTGATCTACTCAGGAGACCAGGAGACGCGCACAGTGGGTGCTGACCACGCAGTGCACCATGGCGGTGGAATGGAATCGGGAGGAGGATTCGGACGGCGTAGGCGACTGCGAGGCCCACAAGCCCAGCGCCGCCGAGGAGGAGCAGCACAAGCAGGCCGGCCTCCACCAGTTGGGCGGTGGCGTCCGTGATTCGGGCCCGCGCATGATCTTGCCGTGCCTCGAGCGCCGATTGCCAGCCTCCGAGGACGAGGCCGGTGAGCGTGGCGATCCCAGTGATCTGAACGCAGAGCGTTGCGGCGGCTAGGTCGGCAGCAGAGATCCCGATAAGCTGCGCTCCCCGCTCCGCATGGAAGAGAAGGAGGCAGCCCAGCGGGATGGCGCAGAGCAATGCAACGGTGGCCGTGGTCCTCAGAGTCGCTTCGGCTCGGTCGGCGCGGTGGGCGGAGAGATGTGCAGCGGCGTGGGCCACCGAAGCGGACAGGAGTCCCATCCGGTGGATCCCGAGGAGCCCAAGCGCCACAAAGAGGATGGACCAGAACCCGTACGCGTCCAGTCCCGCCTTGGAGACGATCAGCGGAGTCAGTAGGAAACGGGAGGCGAGGTATGCGGCTTGCGCAGCGATGCCGATACTCGACCCGCGTCGCACGGCGGACCACAATGTCCGTCCGTGTAACCCCTGATCGTCGCTCGAAGCCGTCTCACTCAGGGAGGAGGTGGAGGTCTGTTGGTTAGTTCGCATTCGGTACGGCAGCGCGTGCTACGCCACTGCAACCGCACACACCGTGCCAGTACCGGAATGGAATGCTTCGACGTTGGTCCGTCGTTTGCATCAGGTGGGGTGGAGGTCGCCGCTGTCCTTCACCATTGACCATGCATATCACCCAACTACGTCTGCTTGCCACCCTCTTTGCCGCCCTGGCTGGATGCGCCGGGGTCGCCAGTCCCGAAGGCGTTCCACTTAGGGATGCCATTCTGGAACTGCCCCGCGTCGCGCCAAGCGTGCCGCCGCTGACCGATTCGTCACGGATCGACTATGAGGCACTCCGCACCTCTCGGCCGGCTCCCTCGACGACGGAGTACCAACTTGGTCCGGGGGATGAACTTGCGGTGTTTGTCGCTGGGCACCCCGACCTTAGTGGCCGCTTTGTCCTGGGGCCCGATGGGCGCCTCGGCTTTCCCTTGATCGGGAGCGTCTCTCTTACGGAATCAACCCGTGACGAGGCTGCCCGGTCGCTTGCGGGGAAGCTGGCGCCGTACCTTGCGACACCCCCGTCCGTCGTGGTGGATGTGACGCGCTACGTAAACAACAAGGTCTATGTGCTTGGCCGCGTCGAGCAGCCTGGGATCGTCGAACTGACGGGCAGTGGGACGCTGCTCCAGGCAATTGCTGCTGCAGGAGGGCTGCCAGTACGCGAGTTCCGCGCGCTGCTCTCTCGGGCAGCCATTGTCCGGGGGAGAGACGAGATACTCTGGATCGACCTCATCGACCTCCTTCAGAACGGCAATGTCGCGCTCAACGTCCCGCTGCGGAACGGCGATGTTGTCTACATCCCGGACTCGGAGGATGCGTCGGTATTCGTGATGGGTGAGGTCGCCACGCCCGGGGCAGTGCAGATCAAAGCGCGCCTCCGCCTGACGCAGGCCCTAGCACGTGCGGGCGGGCCGACGGAGGATGCAGATCTGAGTCGGATCTACCTTCTGCGGCCGAATCCCGGTGGAGAGACGATCAAGCCGATGGTCATGGACCTATCTGCGTTACTCGAGACTGGTGACTTCGGTGAGGACGTGGAGTTGCTACGCGGGGACATCCTGTACATCGCACGCTCAGGCATGGGCGACGTTGGCTACACGCTCTCAAAGCTCTCTCTCGGTTTTCCGCTTGTCTTCGCCGGCGCCACCCTGGGAGGAAATTGATGAAGGAGCTCTTCGAACTCGGCGATGAGGCACTGGTGTCGCCCGGCGCGGCGTTGCCCGGAGGGGCTATGGCGGCGAAGATGGAGTCACCTTCGGTCGGGGGCCCTGCGGACCTCGCGAGGCTTGCAGTCTCGGCTGTCTGGCGCCGCTGGTACGTGGTCCTCGGCGTAGCGCTTCCGTTGGGGGCACTATCAGTCTTTGCCGCGGCGAAGAAGTTCCAGCCCGCGTTTGCCGCCGAAGCGATGATCGAGGTCGCGCCGACGGTTCCGAGCGTGGCATTCACCGATGAACAGTGGCGCGCGCAATCGATCCACGGGTTCTATGACAATTACATGCGCACTCTGATGCGCTTGGCGAAGGTCCGTCCCGTGCTGGAGGGCGCAAGGCAGCGCCTCAGCGACGACGGGATCAACTGGCGCCCACCGGCGGTGACAGAGGCGGAGTCCACCGACCACTTAGGGGCCCGAATACAGGTGAATGCGATCCGAGAGACACACCTCTTCTCGGTGCGCTTTGAGGACGCCGATCCAGGGCTCGTGGCGCCGGTGGCCAATGCGGTCACCACGTCTCTTCTGACTCACCTAGAGGAGACCGCTGCTGAGCAGCGGAGGAAGCGCCGCGAGATCATCGAGGATGAGCGAGAACGCCTTCGGTTGCAGCTCAGGGATACTTATGCGGCCCTCGAGCCCATGAGCGCCCGATTAGGGAGTGCGTTGATCGATGACCGCCACAATGTCTTCTTCGAACGCCTCAATACGCTCACCGAGGGCATGACCAAGGTATTCGTCGACCGCGTTCGAAGGGAGGGCGAACTGGAGGGGGTGCGGAAGCGAGCCTCGCTGCTTCTTCAGGAGGTTCCTTTTGGGGAACTTGAGGCCCTCGTTGATGAGGACCGAGCGGTGGCCGACGCACGCGTGACCCAAGGGCGCCTCGCCCGGGAGATCGAGAGTTCTACGGGGGCGCTTTCCGATGAACACCCGGAGAGGGCGCAGGCCCTCAAGCGGCTGGCCTCTGCGAGAGCTCAGGGGGACCAAATCGAAGAGGGGGCCCGGGTCCGGATTCGCGCGAGGCTGCAGTCCCAGCGCGAGGAGCAGGCGGCTCGCTTGTTGACCGCTGCCGAAGGAAGCGTCGAAGGGGCGCGGTGGAGTGAGGAACGGATGCAGAACGTACTCGGGGATGCCGAGGAACAGCTCGTGGAGCATGGTCGAGCCCAGATCGTGGCGCGGGAGCTTCGCACGGAGGCTGATCGGCTGCTGGCCACCATGCGGATGTTGGACCAGAGGGTGGACGAGCTCCAGATGGAAGCAAACGCCGCATCCCGCGTTGTCCTCCGAGCTCCTGCGGTAGAGCCGCGCCGTCCGACGGGGGACAAGCGGCCGGTCGTTGCGCTTGTTGGTCTGTTGTTCAGTGGCGCTCTCGGACTAGCCTTGGGGATCGCATTGGAATGGCTCCGGCAGCCTGTTCGTCGCGACGCGGACCTCAAGGAGCTTGGACCCGTGACGCGGATGGACGAACGCAGTCGGGCACGGCTTGCGTTTCAGCTGAGCTCCGCCACGCGGCCCACGCTACTGATGGGGATGGCCGGCGTCTGCGCGGAGGAACTCCGCGCCGTTGGGGCGGACCTGGTCGGACGCGTGGCGACGATCGGCGAGGTGGTCTGGTTTGACTTGCTCCCCGGCTGCGCGCCTGGAAGAGAGGGTCCTGTGGGGGTGCAAGCGATCCGCCTTGACTCGACAGACCAGGTAGTCCTGCCAGCTCCGGAAGTGACGCAACGGATCGCAGCGGCCGCCCAGCGCCAGAGGGTTCTCGGTACGGTGCTAGCAGATCCTCATCCGGATCCCGCTGCGAGCGTTCGCGATCTGGGTTGCGACGTCGTCCTCGTCGTTCGCCGGCACCGAACCCGGCTGGCCTGGGCTAAGGATGCGGCCGCGTCCGGACTTGTGGTTCGCGGGGTTCTCGTACTCGAACGGAGGGGATGATTGCAGGCCGCGGTTCTCCTTCCGGTCCTTCTCTTCGTCGCCGTGTGGTTATTCCGCGGCGCTCGGAGTGCTATCGTCGGCGTCCTGCTGCCCAGTCTGGTGCTGTTGCCTGCGTATTACGTTTGGAAACTGCCGGGCATTCCGGTGGTGACCTTTCATAACTACCTGGTGGCCCTTGGGCCGGTGGCGCTCATCAGTGCGCGGATTACCACAGGAGTGCGCCCCGCGCTCACCGACCTTCTGGTGCTCACGGGAGCCATGTGTGCCATCTCCAGTGAGTGGGGCAATGCGAATTTGCACGAGGCCAAGAACCTGGCGGCGATGATGTTCATGCTGGGCCTGGCCCCGTACTGGATCGGGCGCCTTGTGGCGTCGTCCGACGGGCTATTGGTCGCATGCATCGGCGTCGTCGTAATGCTCGGCGCTGGCGTGGGCTTCGCATCAGTCTTCGAGGCGCGAATGGGATCGAACCCCTTTGATTTCTGGCGGGGACGTTGGCCGGGATCCGTGCCTTGGGATGGGGCGCTCTATCGCGCGGGGATTAGACGGTGTGCGGGGCCGTTCGCTCACCCCATCTGTGCCGGCTTCTTCTTCTCCATGCTCATTCCGCTCTGGGCGTGGTTGGCCGACCGGAAGCTCCCGTTTCGGTCGCTACAGCGTGTTCTTCTGGGCTCAGGGCTCTTGTTGGGACTGCTCACTTCGGTGTCGCGAGGGCCCATGCTGGGGGCAATGGTCGGTGTGTTGATCATGCGCTTGGGCTGGTCGCGATGGCGGCTTCCGATCGCCGCGGTCGCGCTGGCCACCGGTTTGCTCGGGAGCGTGCTGGCTGCGGACAAGGTGGAGGGTTACCTCAGCGTCACCCGGGGGGACGCGAAGACCGAGTCCCAAGAGACGGCGGCCTACCGCACGGAGATGCTCGTCAACTACCTGGAGGTGGTACGGGAGGAGCCATGGCAAGGATTCGGTCGCTATCAGGTCCCGGTGGTCAAGGGGCAGAAGTCGATCGATAACCAGTATCTCTTCCTCACCCTCCAGTACGGACTTCCGCATGCCGTGCTCTTCCTTCTGGCGCTCTTGACGCCGGCGTGCCTTCTTGCCTGGAGGCTCGCATGGGCACCCGTCACCGATCCTCACGGGCGACTCGGGTGGGCCATCGTGGGCTTGCTTTTTGGAGCGATAGGGACACTGACCACGGTTTTCGCGGGGACGCAAACCGCACAGATTCTGCTTCTGATGCAAGGGATGGCCGTGACACTTACGGGGCGAATCGGTCGTTCGGCGAGCCTCGGAACGCGGCTACAATGAGGAGGTTTACTGAGATTCACGCTGGGGAGAGCCTTAGGGTGACGAACCAACAATCCCTCAGCCGGGGCATTTGCTGGCCGCGGCCAGCCTGGGTAGGAGTCCTTGGCGAAAGAACTAGACTAGGTGATGGTGACCCAATGAATCCCCGACTGCTGCTTGTGGACGATGATGCTCACTTGCTTGAGTTGATTCAGCTTCAGCTTCGCGGCGAGAGCCTCGACGTTCGGACCGCCGATTCCGGCGCAGGTGCTATGGAGACTCTCAAGGGGGCTAGGTTCGACGCCGTAGTGCTCGACCTTGGGCTGCCGGATGCGTCCGGATTGGACATCCTCAAGCGTATCTGCACGACCTACGGAGATACGCCAGTGGTCATCCTCACCGCGAGGGAGGACGTGGAGAGTGCTGTTGCATGCCTTCGCGCCGGTGCGACCGACTTCTTGAGCAAGCCTTTCGATCGAGCTCGTTTGATTGCTTCTGTGCGAGGTGCGTTGACTCAGGGGAAGTTGAAGCGGGAAGTCTCCACGCTGCGCAAGGAGCTACAGCGAGAGGAGGGCTTTGGGTCCTTCCTCGGGAATTCGCCGGCGCTGGCGAGGTCGTTGGAACTCCTGGGGCGCGCGGCAACGAGCGAGGTAACCGTCCTGATCGAGGGCGAGAGCGGCACTGGCAAGGAAGTCGCCGCGCGGGCCGTGCATGCTGAGGGCAATCGTGCCGCGGGGCCGTTCCTTGCGATCAACTGCGGAGCGTTGCCGGAAACACTCGTTGAGAGTGAGTTGTTCGGGCACGAAAAGGGAGCCTTCACCGGGGCGGATTCCCTGCGCCGTGGCTGCTTCGAAGAGGCGAGCGGCGGAACGCTATTCCTCGATGAAGTCGGGGAGCTGAAACCTGATATCCAGGTGCGACTCCTGCGCGTCCTTCAGGAGCGAACGGTCCAGCGTCTTGGTTCGAGCAAGTCGATCCCGATCGATGTGCGAATCGTGACCGCGACGAATCGAGACCTCCGCGCGGAGGTCGATGCGGGCCGATTCCGGGAGGACTTGTTTTATCGACTGGCTGTATTCCCTGTGATTTTACCGCCACTGCGCGATCGCAACGGGGACGTGGACCTCCTGGCGCAAGTGTTCCTTGATCAGTCCGCACGGGAGCTGGGGCGGCCAGCGCGTGGGCTCAGTCGGGAGGCGCTAGAGGTGCTCGGACGCCACACGTGGCCGGGTAACGTTCGTGAACTGATGAACGTGCTGCAGCGCGCGGTGATCCTGGAAGACAGCGAGGTCGTGCGTACGGACGCCTTGCCAGCGGCGTTAGTGGAGAGCGCGTTCCCCGAAGGCGTATCGGACGTAGGTGAACGGTCCGAGCCGGCCGCTGCGCACGCAAGGGCGACTCCCTCGCAGTCAAAGGTCGGAGGGGGACTCGCCTTCGGCGGAGAGGTGCTCCGTTTTGTGGAGTACGAGCGAGCGATCGTGTTGCACGCACTCGAATCGACAGGGTGGAGTATCAAGAACACACTTGCGTCCCTAGGGATCGGCCGGGCGACCCTCTACCGAAAGATCGAGCGCTACGGGCTGAGGGACGAGCGGGGTGAAGTCCCGCCGTCGGACGATTGAGGCTAATCTCCTCGATTGGATGGCTGGGTCGTTCCGATCCGGAACGATGTACGAGTGGGGCGTTGCTCGAGCCTGAGACGGAGTGGGGATGGAGGCTCCGCGAGGGACACTGGGAGCTGCCAGGGGGGGCTGGCACGACACTTGCTTCTCGGTGAGTGGGCAGAGGCCCTTCACTATGAACATCTCCATCGTCAGCCCCCTACGTTCGAACGCGGCGGGAGGCGGCCCGAGGCACGCTTTCGGCGCAAAGAGCGCTCCGCAGTACATCCGCCTTTCGGTCAACGTCCAGAGAACCGGGTGGTGGCTTCGTCATCGAATGTACCCCCACGCGAAGCGCGCCATGGACGTTTTGGTGGCAGGCACGGCGTTGCTCGTGCTGAGCCCCGCCCTCGCGCTCCTCGCGGTCGCAATCCGCTGCCAAGACGGTGGCCCTGCGCTCTATGTGCAGGAGCGAGTGGGACGTGGCGGGCGCAGATTCCGGTTCCCCAAGCTCCGGAGCATGAGCATGGCGTCGGACGACCTTCGCGAATCGGTGATCGCACAAGCAGGGCAGCAGACCGGCGTGCGCTTCAAGGATCGCCGGGACCCACGGATTACGCCTTTGGGTCGGATCCTGCGCCGAACGAGCCTGGATGAGCTCCCTCAGCTCTGGAGTGTTCTCGTCGGGGACATGTCGCTGGTCGGGCCCCGCCCGCCGCTTCCATCGGAGGTCGAGGCTTACGACCGCCGCACGTGGAGGCGGTTGGATGTCCCACCCGGGCTCACATGCACCTGGCAGGTCAGCGGCAGGTCCGACATTGACTTTCAGCAACAGGTGGACCTCGACCTAGACTACGTGCAATGCCGAGGCCTCTGGGTCGATCTGGCGCTCTTGGCGAGGACGCCGGTGGCTGTTCTCACCGGCCGTGGGGCCTACTGATATGAGCAGCACTCAGCACGGCCCCTACAGCGTCTCGTTTTTGGGGGTCGAAGCCCTGGCGCCGAGGAACCTCAGCCCCGCGGACCTCCGGGCATGGCTTATGGCGCCTATCGCGGGCGAACCGCTCTACCGTCGACTCCTCGAACCCTTGGTCGGCGTGACGGTGGCCCGAATCCGAACAGGGACAGGCTCCGTTGGTCGTGCTCTCGCCAGGTTGGTCGAAGAGCGACCGGTCTTTGGACTCGGGGACTCGTTCAAAGCGGATGTTGGGCCGGGGATGGGCGAGCTCCTCTTGCCGGGTAGCGGGCTGATCGGACTGGATGTCTCGGCGTTGATCGCCCGGTCCGAGGCCGAGGAGCGGCCGTACATTGTCATGGGAAAGCCGACGCATCGCTCGTCCCGTGGAAACATGGTTTTCGTCCGGCCTGCGAGTTGCAGGCGAGGCGCATCCTCTGCGGCGCCCGCGCAGCCAGGGGTGCCGTTCGAGTTCCGACCAACTGGCTCCGTCAGGGCGTTGCTCGAGTCGTCCAAGGCCGCGCTGCGACAGCAGGTCCCTGGACTGGAGCCGGCCGGTGTTTGGCGGCGAGGGATGCTGCTGGGTTCACGCGCCACCGTCGCTGCGACTATGGATGGGGCGGTGCGGGCGGCAGTCGGGGCTGAGAGTCGGGTGGAGACAAACGTGCTTCTGGGGGAAGGG
>OJFX01000043.1_pt1 | contig 31875 bp, 27 predicted proteins | sample 1594171 | NCBI WGS metagenome assembly OJFX01 (sample SAMN05416840, study PRJEB24817) | seawater metagenome | isolation source: Sea water | place: Canada:Atlantic | collected 2013-07
ATACATAAACGCTATTGAAATATATATCAGCCTGCCTGATAAACACATTAAGACCATCCAAACACATAACAACAACGTTGGAGATGCACATGCAACGCTATCTACTCTCAACCGCCGCCGCTTTCGGTCTCGCCATTGCCGCTTCGCATGCCTCAGCGGATACCGTACTGCGCGCGTCGCATCAGTTCCCCGGTGGCCAAGGGGACGTACGCGATGAAATGGTACAAATGATGGCCCGCGAAGTGGCCGATGCAGATGTCGGGCTTACCATTGAAGTTTACCCCGGCCAATCGCTCTTCAAGGCCCGCGAACAGTGGGGCGCCTTGGCGCGTGGTCGTCTCGACATCACCTCACTCCCTCTGGATTACGCCAGCGGGCGGCACCCTGAGTTCTCTGCCACGCTGATGCCCGGCCTAGTGCGTAACCAAGCGCATGCCCAACGACTCAATGATTCTGAATATATGGAGATGATCAAAGCCGTTATTCAGGAAGGCGGTGGCCGAGTGCTGGCCGATGCTTGGCTTTCGGGTGGTTTTGCCTCCAGCGAGCAGTGCATCACCTCTCCTGAGACCGTCGAGGGTCAGAACCTGCGCGCCGCTGGCCCCGCCTTTGAAGAGATGCTCGAAGCGGCCGGAGCCTCCATCGCCTCGATGCCCTCTTCCGAGGTTTATACCGCCATGCAAACCGGCGTACTGGACGCCGCCAATACCTCGTCAATGTCATTCATCTCGTTCCGCCTTTACGAGCAGGTCGAGTGCTTGACCGAGCCGGGTGATTTCGCACTGTGGTTTATGTACGAGCCGATTCTGATTTCTGAGCAGGTGTGGCAAGGGCTAAATGAAGAGCAGCAGGCGGCGCTGATGGAAGCGGGTGAAGCCGCTGAAGCGTTTTTTGCTGAAGAAGCCGCCGCCATCGATCAGGAAATGGTCAACCTCTACGAAGAGAATGGCGTAGAGGTGGTCAGCATGAGCGAGGACGATTACAACGCCTGGCTAGAGATTGCGCGCGAAACCTCGTACAAAAACTTCGCCGAGAACGTTCCCAACGGTCAAGCCATCATCGATGCGGCGCTGGCCGTCGAGTAAGCAACTCCTCATCGCCTAACGGCGCGGCCATTCCCCTCGGAATGGCCGCTTTCAACTGATGCTTGCTTAGCTGGCTGAAATGACCAGCTTGTCGAGGGAATTATGGCACCTGCAACGATTCACAATGCCCTTGCGCGAGGGGGCATCATTGGCGGCTACATTCGCGTCATGGATAAGCTTTCGCGGCTTTCCGCCTATTTGGCCTGCGCCATGTTTATTGCGGGCGTATTGGTCATCTGTCAGATGGTATTCATACGTTATCTGCTGGGCATGAGCACCAGTTGGCAGACCGAATTCACCATCTTCTCCGTCACCGGCGCCATGCTAATGGGTAGCCCTTACGTGTTAATGACCGGCGGCCATGTCGCCATCACCATTGTTCCCGATGCGCTAGGCGGCATTACTCGCACCATCATGCGCTTGATCGCCTCACTGTTTGGATTAGGTTTCTGTGCTGCCCTGGCGTATGCCAGCTGGATCTATGTATTTGAGGCGCTGCACGGCGAGTGGACCACCGGCTCGGTGTGGAACCCCCCACTGTGGCCCGCCCTGCTGCCCATGGCCGTCGGCGCGACCCTTCTGTCGCTGCAGTATGTGGCTGAAATATTGCGTGGGGAGGGCTGAGCATGGATCCCATTACCTTAGGCATCATTGTCGCCATCGCGCTGATTGCTCTCATGGCTATCGGCACCCCTATCGCGTTTGCATTGGGCGGTGTGTCACTGCTGGCGCTGCTCTATGATCGTGGCCTTTCCGAACTTACCTACTTTGGGGAAACCTTTTTTGACCGCATTGCGGAGTTTGGCTTTGTCGCCATCCCAATGTTTATTTTGATGGGCGCGGCGGTAGCTTCCTCTCCCACCGGACGCGACCTTTACCGCTCGCTAGATCTATGGATGGGTAAACTGCCCGGTGGCTTGGCGGTTTCCAATATCGGTGCCTGCTCTATTTTTGCTGCGCTTTCGGGCTCATCGCCCGCCACCTGTGCGGCGATCGGCAAAATGGGCATTCCTGAAATGCGCAAGCGCGGCTACCCCGATGGCGTTGCTGCGGGTTGTATCGCCGCCGGGGGCACCTTAGGCATTCTGATCCCGCCGTCGGTCACCATGATCATCTACGGTATCTCCACCGAAACCTCTATTGGTCGGCTGTTCATTGCCGGGGTGGTGCCGGGCTTTATGCTCGCAGGCCTATTTATGATTTGGACCATGATTGCTTGCAAAATGGCCGGGGGTTACAACAACCCAATGGCAGAGTCCGTCGAACGGCTCAAAAACAATGTTAAGCAGAATGTCGATACCAACCTAAAGGCTTTAGTGCGCGTGCTGCCCTTCCTAGGCGTGGTCGCGGGTATTCTGTTTGCCTTGTATGGCGGGGTAGCAACCCCTTCAGAAGCAGCGGGCGTGGGGGCATTTCTCTGCCTAGCGTTAGCCATTCTTATCTACCGCATGTGGCAGCTAGGACCGATCAAACTGATCATGCGCGACTCGCTGCGCGAAAGCGTGATGATCATGCTGGTGATCGCCACCGCCGAAGTGTTCGCCTACGCCCTCTCGTCCATGTTTATCACTCAAACGGTCGCGGCCGCGATTGCTGGTTTGGAGATCAATCGCTGGGCGCTGATGGGGGTGATTAACCTCTTCCTGCTCGTGGCGGGTTTCTTCCTGCCTCCTGTGGCCGTCATCGTGATGACCGCGCCGATACTGTTACCCATCATCCTGGCGGCCAACTTCGACCCTTACTGGTTTGCCGTCATTTTGACCATCAATCTGGAGATCGGCCTGATCACGCCGCCAGTGGGGCTCAACCTGTTCATTATTAAAGGCATCGCGCCCGATATCTCGCTGCGCGACATTCTGATGGGAAGCTTGCCCTACGCACTCTGCATGGTGCTGGGTATCTTGCTGCTGTGTCTCTTCCCAGGCATCGCACTTTGGCTTCCCAACTTGATCATGGGGTAAGGAGTTCGACCATGAACATGATGTTTTTGCAGGAGCTGTTCAACAACATCACCCAACGTGATGCCCTGTTGCGCCGCCGCCATCCTGAAACGCTGACGCCAGATCATCAGCAGTTGGTCAAAGCCTGCCACAAGCTGTTGGAAAGTGACGGTGAAGCCTCCAGTATCGCGCTGGCAAGCCGCGCCCTGGCGATTTACCAGCGGCTTCCGGAAGCTGAGAAGAGCCGCTTCTTTGGCCGTTTGGCGACCGATTTCGCAGCAGAGCCCGGCCCCATCGATGCGGCCTACTCCACGTACCAGGAAGCCCGCGATAACCAATCGTTACAGCGCCTCTTCGAAGCCTGCGAGCCCAGGCGCCAAGAGCTGTTCCGGCGTTTAAACCTGGCCAGCGACGGCACCTACGAGTTGGTCAAGATGCGGGAAGACCTGCTGGGGCTGCTTCGCGAACAGCCGGAACTAGCCGCCATTGACGACGATTTCGCTCACCTGTTCGGCTCCTGGTTCAATCGCGGTTTTTTGATGCTCAAGCGCATTGACTGGAACACACCGGCATCGATTCTCGAGAAGATCATTCGCTACGAAGCCGTGCACGAAATACAGGATTGGGACGATCTGCGTCGGCGTCTGGATGCGCGCGATCGGCGCTGTTTTGCCTTTTTCCACCCGGCGATTGGCGACGAGCCGCTGATTTTTGTAGAAGTTGCTCTGCACAAGGGTCTGCCAAGCCGAATACAGCCCATTCTGTCTGGCGAGAGCAGCTATAGCAAAAAAGGGGTCGACGATCCTGAAGACGCCGATACAGCGGCGTTCTTCGGGATCAGCAATTGCCAGACCGGCCTGCGCGGCATCTCGTTTGGTAATTTTTTGATCAAGCAGGTGGTGCAAGAGCTCTCTCAGGAACTGCCGCAGCTGAAGTACTTCGTCACCCTCTCGCCGGTGCCCGGCTTCGCCCAGTGGTTACAGGAACAGCGTGATGATGAGCAGCTTCCCGAATCGCTACGTAAATCACTCAAAGGGCTTGAAACGCCGGGCTGGCATCAAGATCAAACCCGCGAAGAGACGTTGAAAGCCGCGATCCGACCATTGGCCGCGCGCTACCTGGTCGAAGAGAAGAATCGGCACGGCCTGCCCCTCAATCCGGTGGCACGCTTTCACCTGGGTAACGGTGCCGAGCTGCACCGCATTAACTGGTTGGGCGATATCTCCGACAAGGGCTTTAAACAGGCCGCAGGCCTGATGGTCAACTACCTCTACGTGTTGGACGATATCGAACGCAACCACGAAAACTATACCGCCAAGGGCACCGTTGCCTGTTCCAACGAGGTGCGCGACCTTGCTCGGCGCGCTCGTAAGCTGGCCAAGGGAGAAACCACCAAATGAGCCATAATTTATTCGAAACGTTTGCGGAAAAAATGCGCGAGCGCGCAGCGTCCGATTTCATTACCACCCGTGAAGGCCGCCGCTACCGTTATTCCGACGCCATGGATATCAGCGCTAAGCTTGCCGGTGCGCTGACCGAGCTGGGCGTTCAAAAAAGCGATCGTGTCGCGGTGCAGGTGGATAAAAGCCCCGAGGCGATACTGCTTTACCTTGCCTGCCTGCGCATCGGCGGTGTCTATTTACCCCTCAATACGGGCTATACCGGCGATGAGATCCGCTACTTCTTAACCGATGCCGAGCCTGCGCTGTTCGTCTGCCGTCCTAAGCTTGAGGAGCAAGCACGGGGGCTTGCCTCTGAAACCGGCTGCCCGGCGATCGCCACCCTGGGTAGCGCCGCGGATGGCAGCCTGATGGAGACGGCTAAACAGGCGACCCCACGAGAAGATATCATCGCCCTTGATGAACGCGACCTGGCCGCCATTCTTTATACGTCGGGCACGACGGGTCGCTCCAAAGGCGCCATGCTAACGCACAAAAACCTCGCCTCTAACGCCGAGACCCTGGTGAAAGCGTGGCACTTCAGCGCCGAGGATCGGTTGATCCATGCACTGCCGATTTTCCACACCCATGGCCTGTTCGTCGCCTGCAACGTCACGCTAATGGCGGGCGCCAGCATGCTGTTCCTGCCCAAGTTCGATGCCGATGTGATCTTTGAAGAGCTGCCCCATGGCAGCGTGATGATGGGCGTTCCCACCTTTTATACCCGCCTGGTTCAGGACGAACGACTGACGCCCGAGGTAACCGCCCAGATGCGGCTGTTTGTTTCAGGTTCCGCCCCGCTCACTGCCGAAACCCATGAAGCGTTCGAAGCCAAAACCGGCCATGCGATTCTTGAGCGTTATGGCATGACTGAAACCAACATGAACCTCTCCAACCCTTACGAAGGCGCTCGCCGCGCAGGCACCGTCGGGATGCCGCTCCCCGGTGTGGAGATGCGCATTACCAATCGCGAAAATGGCGATGAAGTGCCTTTGGGTGAGATCGGCATGCTGCAGATTCGCGGCCCCAACGTGTTCATCGGCTACTGGCGGATGCCCGAAAAAACCCGTGAAGAGTTGCTGGACGACGGCTTTTTCATCACCGGCGATCTCGCCATGGTCGACGAACAGGGCTATGTGCACATCGTCGGGCGCGATAAAGACCTCGTCATTTCAGGCGGCTATAACGTCTATCCTAAAGAGGTGGAGCAGGTCATCGATGAACTTGACCAAGTCGCTGAATCGGCGGTGATCGGCCTGCCGCATCCTGACTTTGGCGAAGGCGTCACCGCCGTGGTGGTGCGCCAGCAAGGGGCTGAGTTAGAAGAAGCGAAAGTGATCAAGCACCTAGACGGTCGATTGGCCAAGTACAAGCAGCCCAAGCGGGTGTTTTTTGTCGATGAACTGCCGCGTAACACCATGGGCAAGGTACAGAAGAACGAGCTGCGTAAGCGGTTTAACGACACTTATCGTGCCTCCTGAATGCCCAGCCTCCCCATATAAGCGCCCTTCCCTTTTGCCCCGCACCCCGCGGGGCTTTTTTTGGCATGCGGCAAGACGCTTAAATGAACCATTTGCGCTACTAAGTGTTAAGGTAAAACCACTTACCGAACGATGGAGCAAATCGCCTTGACTACGCCTACCGTCACTAGCGGCATCACCGCCAGCGAGCTATATCAATTAGTAAGCCAGCCAGCGCCCGGCAACGATGAGGACGCGGCCATCGAGTGGCCCCAAGCGACGATCAGTTTGGATGAAGTCAACCAGACCCTGGTCTGGGAGCTTACGGATTACGGCAACTTGCCGATCACCCTGTCACGCAGCGAAAATGAATGGATCGCCATGGCGCCCATTACGGCGGTGGCCAGCGTTAACAATAGCGCTGAATTAAATGAGGTTTTGCTGCGTCAGGGCATTGCGTTACCGCTCGCCTCTGTGGGTATTGTCGACATCGACGGCCATGATTTTTATGTCGCTTATGGACAGTTGTTCGGCGACTCCAAGCTCGAATCCATTTGTGCTGAACTGCACGCCACCGCTGGCGCCGCCATGGAAGTGGCTGAACTGATTCAAACGCACTTTGCCTAAGGTTGGGCGCATCAATTTTTCGTCCCCTTTCTTTTACCAGTGTCGCTCTCAAAGTGACTTATCAGCGAGATTTTTATGTTAAGTAAAATCATGACCGCCCTGCGCGGTAAAGCGAACGAAACCGGACAAACGGTGGTGGATTCCCAGGCACTGCGTATTTTAGACCAGGAAATTCGCGACTCGGAAAAACACTTGAGCCAATCTAAAACCGAACTGACCCGACTCATGGGCCAGCGCCAGTTGAATAGCAATAAAGCCGATACTCTGGAAAGCAAAATTGCCGAGCTGGAAAAAAGCGCTGAAGCGGCGCTGGACAAGGGCGAAGAAGCGCTGGCGGTAGAAGTGGCTGAGCGCATGGTCGCCCTGCAGGACGACCTGGAAGCGGAGCGCGCGATCGTTAGCGAGTATGACGCCAGCATCGAAAAGCTGCGGGGCGCCATACGCGGCACCGACAACCAGCTTCGCCAGCTCAAGCAGCAGGTCAGCGTGGTCAAAGCCACCGAATCAGCGCAAAAAGCGCAGTCTGCGGTGGCGTCTCGCCACTCCGGGCAGAACAGCGCCATGAGCAGTGCCATGGAGTCACTGGAACGCATTAAAGAGCGCCAGCAGCTTAACTCAGCGCAGATGAGCGCCGCTGACGAAATGGCGGCCGAAGAGAGCGGCACTTCTCTGGAAGCGCGTCTCAAGGCAGCCGGTATTGGCGGTCAAGAGCGTAAAGCAGACGATGTGCTCGCGCGCCTGAAAGCGAAGAAAAACACGCCCCAGGCGTAAGTGTCGCGCTCAGCTTTTTCATGCACTCACGAGGCAGGCCATGCTTAATAACCTTAAAGCCCTTTTTCGCGCTACCACGCAGCCGCCACCTGAGCCGGACAAGGGCCGACCGGTAGCCGCCGGCCTGCCGATGGACGTCAGCCAGGAAGACCTTGAAGGCCTGCGCTTGGATGGGCGTGTCAATATCAAGTTGATCGGCCTACGCGCCCATCAGGATGCGCTGTTTCGTTGGGACGACGATGCTTACCATCACATCGCCGCCGTCGGCCACGTTGATCTAGGCCAGGGGGCGCACTTGGTGCGCTTCTATCTGGATAACGATACCTGGCTGCAGGCCAACATTGAGCATGGTCAGGTACTTGAATATAAGCTGTTCGACTTTTACCGTGTTGCCCACCTCTCGGATACTGAATTTGATAATGTGATTAACGGTGACGATAAACAGCCCAACAGCCTGGGTGCGCAAACCATTGCGCTGACGTCAACGACCGATGAGGCTCGCGAATGCACCTATCAGCGGGTGTGGGGCAATGGCGACAGTCTGTGGTCGCCAGCGGTCGTGTTTGAAGAGCAGGTGATGTCTACCGAGAGCATGTCTGCCCGCGCGGTGACTCACCATGCAATGCTCTATGAGCGCACCATCCAAGACGCCGAGCGCATGGAGTACTTACTGGTCAGCGCTGAAAGCGATGGTGAAGGCAGCTTTATGCTAGTGCACAACGTCGGGGTGGATGTCGCCTCGATCGATATCGACGCAATGTAACAGGATCATCAAGAGCCAACTTTAAAAAACGGTTTTAACGCGCTAAAAAGGAACTGACAACATGGTGAATTATCTTTACGGTCTGCCATCATTTATTGCCTATCTCGTGACGGCAATTGTGCTGCTGGCCGCCTTCATGTACTGCTATAGCCGCATTACCCCACACAACGAGTGGACGCTGATTCGTGAAGGCAACGCCGCTGCGGCCTCCGCCTACGGCGGCTCGATTATAGGTTTTACCATCCCGCTTTATAGCGCGATGGCGCACTCCATCAATTTTATCGATTTTGTGCTTTGGGGTGTGGTCGCGTTTATCGTCCAGTTGGCCACTTTCTTCGCCGTTAAGCTCTTTCTGCGTAAGCAGGGGGAAAGCTTGTCTCAACATATTACCGAAGGCCATCAAGCCTATGGCATTTTAATGGCCAGCGTGGCGGTAGCCGTCGGCTTGCTCAACGCCGCTTCGATGACTTGGTAATAACGACGTGGTAAAGGAGAGCCCGCATGTCTAAACACGATCACACGCCCCACCTGCCGCGACGCAAGCGCAGCGCACGCCTGTCGCTGGCAATGATGGGCGCCAGCGCCTTTGGTCTTACCGCCTGTGGTCAACCGCCTCAGGAAGAGCAGATTACCGATATCGAATTTGACCAGCCACGCAGCTTTCAAAGCGTCGACGAGTGCGTCGCGGAGAATGTCTACACTCGCAGCGCTTGCGAAGACGCCTATGAAGCCTCATTAGAAGAAGTACCGCGCTATAGCACCCTAGAAGAGTGTGAAGCTGAAAATGGCGAAGGCGCGTGCACGGCCCCCACCGAGGCGCAATCCCAGGCGGCCACCGGCAGTACGGGAGGAAGTTGGTTCATGCCTGCCATGATGGGGTATATGGTCGGCAGCATGATGTCCAACACCAACCGGGGTCGCTCCTTTGAGCGTGTTTATCAAGAGCCTGTGTACCGCAATCGGCAAAATCAGGGCAACTGGAATACCGCGACCAATCAAGCCACCCAGCGGGTTTCCCAGCGTAACGAAGCGATGCGCAACACCGTGGCGAGCTCTCAGCGCCGCGGCTTCGGCTCACGCTCTTCGGCCCGCGGCGGCTGGGGTTCATAACCTCTAGGCAAACATTACCATGCTGCGAATCGATATCCCTGAACGCAAAGAGTGGAAGGCCCTGGCCGACGAATTGGGCTTCCATTTTCATACCATCGACGGTGAGCCTTACTGGAAAGAAAGTGCCTACTACCAGTTCACCATGGAGCAGGTAGAGCGGGATATTGAAGGGCCTACCGAAGCGGTGCACGAGATGTGCATGGAGCTGGTCGATAAGGTTTGCCACTCCAATGCCCTGATGCAGCGCTTGGCGCTGCCCGAACATATGTGGGACAGCATCCATCACTCATGGCGCTCAGGGCAGCCGCATCTGTATGGGCGGATGGATTTTGCTTACGCTGGTGATGGCCCCGCCAAACTGCTCGAGCTCAATTACGATACGCCTACCTCACTTTATGAGGCGGGCTTTTTTCAGTGGGTGTGGCTTGAACAAGCCATCAGCCAGGGGATCCTGCCCCGCCATGCGGATCAGTACAACTCCATTCAAGAGCGCTTGATCAATGCCATGGCGCACCTGGGCGATCGTATTGACGCGCGTACGCTGCACTTCTCCTGCATCAAAGATAACGCCGAAGAGCGCGCTACGGTTCACTATCTACAGGATGTCGCGGTACAAGCGGGTCTCAAAGCACCGTTTATCTATATGGAGGATATCGGCCTGCGCCCGGGCGCGGAGCACTTCGTCGACCTGGATAACCAGCCTATCCACGCCCTGTTCAAGCTCTACCCCTGGGAAGAGATGGCCGATGATGACTTCGGCGAGGTCATTCCCCAGTTAAATACTCACTGGTTCGAGCCCCCCTGGAAGGCCATTCTCTCCAATAAGGGAATTTTGCCCCTGCTATGGGAACACTTTAAAGGCCATCCCAACCTGTTACCGGCCTTTTTTGAAACCTCCCAAAGCCCAGCGCTGCCAGCTGGCTGGGTGCGCAAACCGTTCTTCTCCAGGGAAGGCAGTAACGTGGAACTGATCACGCCTGCAGGCCAGCGCGAAGCGGTGGGTGGCCCTTACACCGATAGCCCCTGGATTCGCCAGGCCTACCACCCGATGCCGCGCTTTGGTAACAACCACGCGTTAATCGGCAGTTGGGTCGTGGGCGACCGCGCATGCGGCATGGGTATTCGCGAAGACGTTGGCCGAATCACCAAAGACTCCTCCTGCTTTGTTCCCCACGCCATCGTATAAAAGCGCCCCCTCATTCTCGCTGACAAACACTGGACATCAATCATAAAAAACGCTGAAATCAAGATGTCTGATTTAAGTGTTACTCTTATACGTAGAGTAGCAAAAACCTCATCACCCTCTTTACCCTGAGCGTTACCCAACAGCGTTGGTGAGAGCCCCGCCGCGTCTTCAGGGCCACCGTCTACTTTGGAGCAACGGCGAATATGATGGCGCGCTGGAAATCTTTACCTATACGGCTTCGGTTATTCCTCTCTATTGGGACGGTTCTGGCGCTTGCGATGTTACTGGCGCTCTATCTACAAGCCCGCTCCCACAGCCAAGCCAGGCTGGAAAACCTGCTCAACCACGAGTTGCCTGCCCAGGTGGAAGGCCTTGCTGCCCATATCAACCTGAGTCTTAGTCAGGATTTGGCCGTTTCTGAGACGCTTGCCAACAGCTATTTTATCGAGCAGTGGGTTCAAGAGGGCATGCCCCCCGAGCGTCAGTCCGAAGTGACGGCTTACCTTGAGCGTTTAATGGCCCAGCTGGACACTGAGCTGCTATTTATCGCCGCGCAATACCAGGGCCGGGGTTACTATTTTCAGTTGCGCGGCGGCGAATTTCTTCAGCGCATGATTCAACCGCTAGGGAATGAAGACGACTGGTACTACGAGTTCACTGATGGCAATACCGCTTACGAATTGAATTTAGATAGCGATACGTTTTCACCCGAGGATGCCTTTGTTTACGTTAATTACCGCAGCGCGGTAACCGCCGCTAATGGCCGGCCAGTAGTGGTGGCGGGTGCCGGGCTCGATTTTTCTGCCATGGCGTCGCTCATTGAAGATTTTCGGTTAGGCGAATATGGCCGAGCCTCCTTACTGGGCGCGGAAGGCGAGTTACTCGTGCGCAGCGGGGAAACCTTGAGCGGTGTTGAATCGACAGAGACCTTACCCGCACAAGCGCCGCAGCGGCTGCTACGTGATGAGCAGCTACAACTCAACGAAGTTGAGCAGGACGGCCAAACCCTATTAATCAGCACGCGCTGGATGCCGGAGCTGCAGCGCTATCTGATGGTAGAGGTCGACAAAGAAGCCTACTTGGCCTCTACCCATGAGCGCTTTTTAGAATCCAGCGGTATCGGGCTGCTCATTTTACTCGTTGGTTTGCTGGTGCTCTACCCACTTACCGGCAAGCTTGTTCGCCCCGTGATCGACTTCCAGCGCCAGCTTAAAGACATTACCCATAGCCTGGATTTATCGCGGCGTGTGAGCACCGATGACCGGGCGGAGCTAGGTGATTTAGCCGACCAAACCAACGAACTCCTTGAGCGCCTCTCCCGCGCGATTGCGGCGGTTGCCAAGAATTCACATGCGCTGACGCAAGTAGCGGAGCGCTTGGCCAAAACGGCGGGACTTTCCGGTGTACAGGGCAGTGACATGCACCATGAAGCCAGCCAGACCATGGCTGCGGCCGTGGAAGAAATGGCCTCATCTGTTGCCGAAATCACCTCCACCATGGAGGAGCTCTCCACCTCATCGACCCAGATAGCCGATCACTCGCAATCGGTCGTTGAGGTCGCCAACCAAACGTTAGAGCGGAGCCGTAAAGGCAGTTCAGCCATGCAACTGCTACAGTCAAAGATGCAGGATATCCGCAGCGACAGTGAGCAGAGCCTCGCCGAAATCATGACGCTGGGTGCTAAATCCAAACAGATCAACAAGGTCATGGAGCTCATCAATACGCTGGCCGCCCAGACCAAACTGATTGCTTTCAATGCCGCCTTGGAAGCCTCCAGCGCGGGCGAATCGGGGCGTCGGTTCTCGGTCGTGGCGAACGAAATACGTCGCTTGGCGGACAGCGTTACCGACTCCACCCAGGAGATTGAAGGGCATACCGAGGATATCCAGACAGCGATTAATCGCTTGGTAGTGGCTTCTGAAAAGGGCGCCTCTTCCATTGAGCAAGGCGTTGAGGCAAGCATTAGTACCACGCAAGACCTGGAAGCACTGCTCAAAGCGGCGAGCCAAACCAGCAGTGCGGCACAGCAGATATCGCTCTCTACTCAGCAGCAAAAAACCGCGAGTAGCCAGGTCGTCATGGCCCTGCGCGATATCGATACGGCTAGTTCACGCAATGCGCACTCAGTGCGCAGTATTACCGACATCAGCCAGGACATGATTCATATGTCGGCCGAGCTGAACGCGCTGGTGCAGGAGTTCACGCTCAACAATAAAGATCGCTAATAAAAAACGCTGACAAGGATTTCGGATGAGTGTAATTCGTGTAGTCATTGCCGACGACAGCCAAGTAGCCCGCGACGTGCTACGCGACATCCTCAGCCGAGACGGTGATATTGAGATCGTGGGTGAAGCCACCAATGGTCGTGAGGCAGTGGAGCTTGCCAAGCGGTTAGCCCCGCAGTTGATCACCATGGATCTCAACATGCCGGTAATGGATGGCCTAAGCGCCATCGAAGAGATCATGTACAACAAAGGGGTGCCCATCCTGGTGGTGAGTGACCGCTCCGATGCTCAAACGGCCTATCGCGCCCTTGAAGTCGGTGCATTGGAAGTTATGCCAAAACCCACGCTGGAGCAGGAAGACGCCGAGCGTCTGCTAGCGCGAGTGCGTTTGCTGGCCGGGGTGGCCGTGATCACCCGCCTGCGCCGCCGGGGTTCGCTGCCTTGCCCAACGGCCGCCCAATATCCACTCCAGACAGCACCACAGGGCGTGCCGCGAGATTTTCAACACGTGATCGCCATTGCCTGTTCTACCGGCGGCCCTCAAGCGCTCGTCCGCGTATTACGAAGCTTGCCTAGCGGATTTCCAGCACCGATTGTGATCGCGCAACACATTAGTCATGGTTTTATCAACGGCATGGCCCAATGGCTGGGGTCACTATGTGCCATGCCGGTCAGCGTGGGCCAGGAGGGTGAGCAACTGCGCCCAGGGCATATTTATCTCTCACCGTCCGAGCATGATTTATGTATCTCTCCACGCCACCGTTTTCAACTGCAGTCCAGCCCCGAAAGCGCCCTCTATCACCCAAGTTGCGACGTACTGCTGCAGAGCGTGGCGGAGGTGTATGGCCGTGACGCCATTGGCATTATTATGACCGGCATGGGGCGCGATGGCGTTAACGGCATGAGTGCGATTTATCGTGCTGGCGGCACTACCTTCGCCCAAGACGAAGCCAGCTCGGTTATTTATGGCATGAACCAGGAAGCGGTCAAAGCGGGGGTTATCCAGTACGAGCTCCCCCTCGATAGCCTTCCAGACCGACTCATGCGCGACGTCCGCGGCTATCTCACTAGCCGGGAGCCCTTGGCATGAACGCCTTTGCCCCTTTTAAAGCCCTGGTGCATGAACGCTGCGGCTTACATCTGGAGGGACTGGCCGAAGCGCGCCTTTTTAGAGCGGTCGCCAGCCTACAGTCCTCCACCGGGCTAACCGATACCACTCAGCTACTGCATCGACTCACCAGCGATAAGGTGCTTTTCGACCATTTTGTGAGCCAACTGACGGTTAACGAAACGTATTTTTATCGCGAACCGGAGGCGTTGAATTGGCTGGTAAACGACTTTTTGCCTGAGCGCTTAGCAACAGGAAAGGCCCCGCTATCCATCTTTAGCGCGGGCTGCTCTTCTGGCGAAGAGCCTTATAGCATCGCCATGATGTTGGATGAACGCTTTGGGGAGCGGGCCCGATCACTGTTTCACCTTTCTGGTGGCGATCTGGATCATCAAGTGCTCGCCAAAGCACGTCAGGCCATTTATGGCGGCATGGCATTTCGCGCGCTCTCGCCCGCCTTAAAAGCGCGCTACTTTAGCCCTTTTGAGGGACGCTACCAGCTTCATGAGTCACTGCGCCAATGGGTTAGCTTTCACCCCTTTAACCTGCTCAATGTTGAAGAGACCCCGCCGAATGGCCCTTTTGACGTAATATTGTTTCGCAACGTATCGATTTATTTTGATGAGCCGACGCGGCGACGCATTCACCAACGGCTCAGCCAGTTACTGGCGCCAAACGGCATTTTACTCTGCGGGGTCACCGAAACATTAGGCAATGATCTGGGCATTTTTAAACTCACGGAAGCTCAGGGCGTCTTTTATTTCCAACGTGATGAGACCTCCAACACGCTGCCAACGTCTACGGCACCCAGCGCCTCGCTTATCACTGCACCCTCACCGGATGAGCAGAAGGCGCTCGCCAGCAACGCTACTCACGCTCAGCTACCCCCACGTGAGCAGGTTGCCAATGATCAACCGGACAGCATGACGCAGCAACTGCATACCGCGCATAGGCTGCTCAATCAAAATGCTTTCGAGGAAGCCGCTGCCCTGTTGGAAGCACTGCTAGCGAAACAGCCATGGTCGCTCGATGCACTAGTGTTGGCCGGGCTCGTTGCCCGCTGGCAGCACCAGCCTCAACTAGCCCATGACCACTTTAAACGGGCCATTTACGTTGCGCCGGAGTGTTGGCCTGCGCATTTTTATTTAGCCGAGCTTTATCGCCAGGGCGAACTCAACGACGAGCCCCGACAGCGCCAACAACGCTACGCCAGTGTCGTTCGCTTACTATTGGCCGCCCCCACCTCAAACGGTGGGTTAGCGACCATTGCTCCGCCGCTTCCCCCTGGCGATGCACGCTTTTTAGCCGAACGTTATTTAAAAGCGGCTAATATCACCCTAGCCACCACCAATAACACACAGGGAGTGGGTTAATATGGCGCTGGATATTCGCCGCTTTATACAGCGCTTCGTGGAAGAGGCCGCCGATCACTTGCCGCGCCTGCGCGAAGGGATTACGGCCTTGGAACAAGGCAACGCTGATCGTGAACACGTTAACGAGCTGTTTCGGGCAGCCCATACGCTGAAAGGCTCATCGCGCATGTTAAAACTGGTGCCTATTACGGCACTGGCGCATAGCACCGAAGAGCTACTTAGCGCCCTGCGCGAAGACACCCTCACGGTGACGCCTGAGATTACCAGCCTGCTCAATCAAGCGGTCGATGGGCTCTCCGACCTGGTCGGCCAATTAGCCGATGGGGCACCCGCAGAAGCGCTCCCTGACGCGGACGCGGTGCTATGCAGCGCGTTGGAAAATGCAGCGCATGGCCAACTGCCTGTTCAGCCCAGCGCGCCCACTCCCGCTGCACCTACCACTGTGTCGCGTGCGCCCGCATCGCCCGCGCCAGAGAGTGAGTTACGTCTAAGCGATACAGTGCGCGTGCGCCTAAACCGGCTGGACGATGTGATTCGTTTGATGGGAGAAGTGCTCTCTGGCCACCATCACCTTCACTCACTCGTCGACCAGGCGCGGGAGTTGAGCGCCACCTTGCCTGTCGACCAGCAAGCGCCTTTTCAGGCCTTCCACCGAGAGCTCAAAGACAGCGTTTTAACGCATGATTCGCTAATGAGCGACCTGCACGACCGCGCCCTGCAAATGCGGATGCTGCCACTTAGCGTGGTCTTTGACCCGCTCGCTCAAATGTCGCGCGAACTTGCCCAATCGCTGGGTAAACAGGTCGATTGCCGCGTGCGCGGCAGCGAAATCGAGCTCGATCGCCAGATGATCGACCGGCTCTCTGATCCGCTGATCCACCTGCTGCGTAACGCGCTAGATCATGGTTTGGAAACCCCCAGCGAGCGGCAGGCGGCAGGTAAACCACCCCGCGGGCAGCTCGTTATCCAAGCGTGGCAGGACGCTGGCTGGGTCGTGGTGGAGATGCACGATGACGGTGCTGGCATTGCGCTGGAAGCGGTGCGCCAGAAAGCGCTTGCCAAACAATTGATCAGTGAAGAGCAGCTCAACGCGCTAAGCGAGCAGGAAACGCTAGAGCTTATCTTCCTGCCCGGCTTCTCTACCAAAAGCATGATTACCGATTTTTCCGGCCGCGGGGTGGGAATGGACGTGGTGAAACGCACCGTGGTGGATGAGCTAAATGGGGACTTGCAGCTTGCCAGCACCCGTGGCCATGGCACGCGTTTCACGTTGCGACTGCCGCTCTCGCTAGCCATGATGCGGGTGTTACTGGTCAGTGTCGGCGGCGTCAATCTGGGGGTGACCGCGCCCTATGTATCAGAACTTGTAGAGTGCTCTACAGCGTCATTCATTGATGCGGCCGGTCAGCGCACGCTGATCTTGCGAAACGAATTCGTACCGGTCGTATCGCTCGCCCACTTATTAGAACTCCCCGCCGCCAGCGCCACCGACACCACGCTGCTGTTGGTGGTCCACCAACGGCATCAAAAGCTCGCCCTAATCATTGATTCATTGATTGATGAACGCGATATGGTGATCAAACCACTGCCAGCGCATCTGCGCCATTTACCCCTGGTATCGGGGATGGTGTCCATGGGACGCAATGCGCTGGTGAGCTTGCTGCACGTGCCCGCGTTACTGGAAGCCACCCGACGCAGTGTGCTGCACTCAGGTATCGAGCGCCCCTCAGCCACCAGCGCGCAGCGAATTTTGGTGGTCGACGACTCGCTCAACACCCGTGAAATTGAAAAAGATGTCCTCGAAGCCTGGGGCTACCAAGTGACGCTTGCTGAAAATGGTCGTGATGGCTTAGCCAAAGCCCTGGCCGAGCCGTTTGATGCCGTGCTTACCGATGTTGAAATGCCGGTAATGGATGGTTTTGCGCTGACCGCCCAACTACGCGAAAATGAGGTCTATCGCCACCGGCCCATTATTATTATCACCTCACGGGAAAAAGAGGCCGACCGCCGCCGCGGCATTGAAGTCGGGGCCGACGCTTATATCGTCAAGGGCAGTTTTGATCAAAACAATTTAGTCGAGACACTCCAGGCGCTGTTGGGCTAACTGCGAGTGCTATTCAAGAACAACCATCAAGAGGTAGAGGCATGCACATTTTGGTCGTGGACGACGACCCGCTTGCCGGGGAAATGACGGCAGCGCTGCTCGAGTCACAGGGACACGAAGCCCTCCTGGCCAATGACGCCATGGAAGCCGTTGAGCAGTTAGATACGCATAGCGATATCGGATTGATCGTTAGCGATATGCATATGCCATTGATCAGCGGGTTAGCGCTGCTGGAAATGCTGCGTGAACAAGGTAATGGCTTACCGTTCATTTTACTCACTGGGGACATCCCCGACGACACGCTACGCCAGACGCCAGGTCTCAACGCTTGCTTGAGTAAAGATGCCGAACTGGCAAGCAACCTGGAAGCCGCCGTACAGCAGGCGCTAAATAGCTAAGCCGCGCACTATGCGATGGAAGGGACAAACGATGGGATGGATCGCCGCTTTCGATCACTCACGCAGGTAGTTTGATGTCTAAGCCCGCCCCCTCGCTGCACGATAAGCTAAATCAGCTGCGTGAGCGTTTTATTGAGCAACTGCCCCACCGTTTGGCGCAAACCGCCGAGCAGTGGCAGCAAAGCCGCACGTCCGTAGAAGAGCAAACGCGCCTCGCGCCCGACCTGCATCGGTTTTTCCATAGCCTGAAAGGCACTGGTCGCTCCCTGGGGTTCGAACGCTTAGCCCTACTCGCCGATCAAGCAGAAACCGCGCTCACCACCACGCCTACACGCCGCGATATCGACACCTACATTACCCACCTTTTACAGCAGTTGGGTAGTGAACAGCAGCACCTGCGCTCCCATCATGGCCAACAGCAAGCCTTGGCAGCCGTAAACAGTTTCGAAATGACCGGCCACCAAGCGGAACCGCTGCGCAACAAGCGCCAGCGACTCATTTACCTATGCGATGATGAGCCCGAACAGGTTGGCCATCTTATTCATCATTTGCGCTGCTTTGGCCATGAAGTGGTTCATTTCATCAATACGGATACCTTCTTTAATGCCGTATTAACCCGGCGTCCTGACGCGGTGATAATGGACGTGCACTTCCCCCAAGGCCAAACCGCCGGCACTGAAACCTTAACCAGTTTAAATAAACTCACGGGTGAACAGCTTCCCGCCATCGTGCTATCGGCCCATGGTGATTTTCACTCGCGGCTGAGCGCCGTTCGTGCGGGTTGCGGGGGCTACTTTACCAAGCCAGTCAAACCACTGGATTTGATGCTGGCAGTCGATGAGCTCACGGCCCCAGCCACGGATGAGCCACTCAAAGTGCTGATCGTCGATGATGAGCCCGAGGCTGCTGCCTATCACGCCTTGTTGCTTGAAGACGCCGGGATGATCGCCCAGCAGGTGCACCATCCGGCCGATGCGCTGAATGCGTTGGAGCGCTTCAGTCCCGATTTGCTGCTGGTCGATGTGTACATGCCGGTGTGCTCGGGTGAAGAGCTGGCCACCATTATTCGCCAGCAGCCGGAGCACCTGGGCTTACCGATCATTTACCTCTCCAGCGAAACCGATAGCCAAAAACAAATTTCAGCCATGGCCGCTGGCGTAGAGGCGTTTCTTACCAAACCGGTAGCGCCCGAAGCGCTTGTCTCAGCGGTGAAACTGCGCGCAGAACGTCTGCGGCTTCTACGCTCCCTCATGACCCGCGACAGCATGACCGGGCTTTACAATCACAGCACAACGACCGAACTGATTACCAAAACGCTCGCTCAAGCCCACCGGGAAGATAGCCATCACGCGATGGCGATGATTGATATCGACCATTTTAAGCAAGTAAACGACACCCACGGCCACCTGGCGGGGGATCAGGTCATTATTACCCTAGCAAGACTGCTCAAAAGCCGTTTACGGCTTTCCGATATTATTGGCCGCTACGGTGGGGAGGAGTTTGTCGTGCTACTGAAAGGCATCGATGCTGGAAAGGCCGCTAAATTAATCGATAGCCTGCGCGATGACTTTTCGCTGGTCGACTTTCACGCCGGAGACACTCGCTTTCGCTGTACCTTCAGCGCGGGCATTAGCAGTTTCCCCGCCCAGCCGTCGACTGAATCGCTGCGCTTAAATGCCGATCAGGCGCTTTATCGCGCCAAACGCCTCGGCCGTAATCAGGTCAGCACGGAGCTAGCCGATGAATCTTGAACCTGCTCGTGATGGTAAGGCCGAGGAGCAGCAGGCCACCCAGACCCTGAACGAAGCGCTGACTGCCCAGCGTGACGACGAGAGTGTCGTGGATGTTGATGAACCGACTCAGCAGTTAGTGCTGTTTCGCATCAATGGCCAGCGCTTTGCGCTGCCCGGCAGCGCAGTGAGTGAAATTTTACCCAGCGATCAGCCTATCTATTACGTGCCAGGGCTTCCCGCCTCGACCGAAGGCGTGCTGCACTTGCGCGGTAACATCGAATCGGTCATTAGCCTGAATTCACTGCTCGATTTACCGACGCCAGAAGCCCCGCCTAGCGGCATGATTTTATTAGTCAAAGCGGCAGGCATTCGAAGCGGCGTCCGCATCGAGACACTGGACGATGTCTGCGATGTCGCCCAAAGCCTGTTGCAGCCGCCCCCGGAAACGCTTTCCCGCTCACTGCTGCCTTACGTCAGCGCGCTATGGCAAATCGATGAACGCCAGGCGCTGGCACTGCTTGATCCTGAGGCGCTGTTTGACGCCTACCAGCAGGGGCTGGGTTAAGGTGGCTGAGAAGCACCATTCGCAAGCCCAGGCACTAGTGGCTTTGGTGTTATTCCAGGTGGGGCCTTATCGCGCAGCCTTGGAAGCGAGTTACGTGCTCGCCATGACCGAACACCCTTCGGCTGCACGCGTCATTGATGCCCATTCGTTGCTTTATCAAGGAGATGAGCCTCCCCAACAGCCAAGCCGTTGGTTGACCTTACGCGATACGCCAACCGCCAGCACTTGGCAGCTGGGAGTGAATGGCGAGATTACGCTACAGCAACTACCCGCCCATTCACTTTACCCTATACCCACACTGCTCCAGTCGCGCCGTCACTCACCGGCGCTATGCGGCGTTACCTTCGTTGGGCAGCAGTTGGTACTCCTGCTGGACGCCAACAAGCTTAAGCTGCAAAAGCCCTAGCCTGCCAACCATAAACAGCTAATCGTATCGCCTTCGGCTATTTCGCTGTGGGGCGGAATCACCGCGAAAGCGTCCGCGTTGATGCACGACGAAAGCACGCCAGAGTTCTGATCCTCGAACGCCACGGCGGTCACGCCATCAGGCGTAAATGCCAGCGTTACTCGCATGTAGTGCTCGCGAGGCCCCGTCGAGGTGGCAAACCCAGCCTTAGCGGTAATGCTCGGCAGAGAACCCAGTGCCGGGCAGTTCACCATTGCCCCCAATAGCGGGCGCAAAAAAAGCCAAGCCCCGACAAAACCTGAGACCGGGTTGCCAGGCAGCCCTACAAAACGCGCCTGACTGCCATCATCGCGAGGCAAGCGGCCCAGTGCTAGCGGCTTGCCGGGGCGAATGGCGAGCTTCCACATATCGAGTTGGCCAATCGCTTCCAGTGCTGCTTTGACGTGATCCTCTTCGCCCACACTCACGCCGCCGGTGGTCACGACTAAATCGGCTTCATCGGCAGCAGCCGTTAACAGTTCAACAGTGCGGGCATAACTGTCTGGCACGCTAACGGTGCTGACCACTTCAGCGCCAAAATTTTCGAGCAAGCGCTTGAGCATCGGCCGGTTGGAGTTATATAGCTGGCCCGGCTTTAACGGTGTGCCAGGATCGATGATCTCATCACCGGTCGAGAGCAGCGCCACACGGGGCCGTCTTCGCACGCTGACCTGGGTAATGCCCTGCCCCGCCAAGTGGCCAAGAGCCGCTGCTTCAAGCCGCTCACCGACATTGAGCAGCACACTGCCTTGCCGCACATCGCGGCCGCGGCTGCGAACGTTGTCCCCTGCGGGGATATCCTCAGGTATCAGCGCACGCTCACCATCAACCTCTACGCGCTCCTGCATGACCACGCAGTTAGCACCTGGAGGAATCTCACCGCCGGTAAAAATCCGTGCGCAGCTACCGGGTGCAAGCGCCTGGGCAGTTGTGCCTGCCGCAATGCGCTGACTCACCGGTAGCCATTTCCCAGCATCGGCAGCGCGTAAGGCATAGCCATCCATCGCGCTATTATCAAACGGCGGTACATCCATTTGCGCGGTGACGGCTTCAGCCAATACACGCCCGGCCGCGGCTTCCAGTGAAACGCTCTCTATACTTAGTGCGCTGACGTCTGCCAGTAGTGCCTCAAGCGCGGCTGAAAGCGGCTGTAAATCAGCCATGTTGCCCCCGGCCTGGGATGACCAGGTTGTTAAACATACTCTGAATATTATGAAGTGGTGACATAATCGTCTCTAAAAACAAGAAAACCAGGGCCGTTAAACCCAAGAATTAGAATACCGGTATAGGTAGAATGCCACGATAACCAGTCAGAAACAGCCTATATAGGCCTCACTCAATTTCCTCGACAGGCACGTTAATACCATTGGAAGCCCCATGTTTGAACAAACCTTCAGAAACATCGATAACGTCCTCTGGAAAGAGGCCGGTTGTGCCAGCGAACTGGACTACACCGAGCAAACATCCTGGATGCTGTTCCTGAAGTACCTCGACGACCTGGAGTTCGAGCGCTCTCAAGAATCGGAACTGCGCGGCCAAGCCTACGATTTCATTATCGGCGAAGAGCATCGTTGGTCACGCTGGGCAGCACCAAAAAAAGGGGACGGTAGCTTTGACCATGACAATGCGCTAACTGGCGACGACCTGATTCAATACGTCAGCTTTGAACTCTTCCCCTACCTACATGGATTCAAAGAGCGCGCAACGAGTAGCGACACAATTGAATACAAAATTGGTGAAATCTTTGGTGAGATTCGCAATAAGTTCGCCAGTGGTTATAGCCTGCGTGATGCTCTAGAGCTGGTGGATGAACTCAGCTTTGGCTCTCAGGCTCAAAAGCACGAGCTGTCCCATCTGTATGAAGCCAAAATCAAGAATATGGGCAATGCTGGACGCAACGGCGGCGAGTATTACACCCCACGCCCGCTGATCCGCGCCATGATCAAAGTGGTTGACCCGCAAATTGGCGAGCGTATATACGACGCGGCTGTCGGGTCGGCAGGCTTTCTGTGCGAAGCCCATGATTACTTGCGTTACGGGCCTGAAGGCGAGGAAGACGGTAAACGCCTCTCTACATCGGATCTTGATATTCTTCAGTCCCGCACCTTTTACGGCAAAGAGAAAAAGAGCCTGCCGTACGTAATTGGCATCATGAACATGATCCTGCACGGCATTGAAACACCCAATATCGTTCACACCAACAGCTTGACTGAAAACCTGAATGATATTCAGGAGAAAGACCGTTTTGATGTCATCCTCGCCAATCCGCCTTTCGGCGGCAAAGAGCGCAAGGAAATACAGCAAAACTTCCCTATCAAAACCGGGGAAACCGCGTTTTTGTTCATGCAGCATTTCATCAAGTATTTACGCGCGGGTGGACGTGCTGCGGTGGTCATTAAGAACACCTTTCTGTCTAACGCGGACAACGCCTCAAAAGCGCTACGCAAAGAGCTACTGGAAAGCTGCAACCTGCACACTATTCTGGACTGCCCCGGCGGTACATTTCTGGGGGCCGGGGTAAAAACCGTTGTGCTGTTTTTCGAGAAAGGCGCCCCCACGCAAAATATTTGGTATTACCAGCTAGAACCCGGCCGTAGCCTGGGCAAAACCAACCCGCTGAATGATGATGACCTAAAGGACTTTGTCGTCCGGCAGGCTAGCTTTGCGGATTCCGATTACTCATGGACGGTGAGTATCGACGATGTAGACGCCACTACTTTCGATCTGTCGGTGAAGAATCCAAACAAAGCCGATGAGGCACCGCTGCGTAACCCAGAAGTGATCATCAACGAGATTGAGGCGCTGGATAAAGAAAGCGAGGCAATCCTGGAAGGGATTCGGGGGATGTTATGAGTAACAACTGGATTAACCGTAAGCTCGGTGATGTAATTTCACTTGAGTATGGAAAACCACTTCCCAAAGATCAGCGTTGCAGCGATAAAGGATATCCGGCATACGGCGCCAATGGTGTCAAAACTTACGCTGTCAAACCTTATTGGAACAAACCAAGTATAATTGTTGGCCGTAAAGGTACTGCTGGTGCGGTTAATCTAGTTGAGGGCGGCTTTTGGCCGCTGGATGTTACTTATTATGTAACATTTGACAGCAGCGAATACGATTTGAAGTTTCTTTTTTATACGCTGTCTTCTTTCAATCTTCCATCCTTTGCCACAGGTGTGAAACCAGGAATAAATCGTAATCTCGTCTATGCAATTGAACAGAAATTCCCAGCTCTCGCTGAACAAAAACGCATCGTTGCAATTCTCGACGAAGCCTTTGATGGAATCGATGCAGCAATTGCTAACACCGAGAAGAACCTTGCTAATGCTCGTGAGTTATTTGAAAGTTATTTGAACTCAACTTTCCTTTGCACACGGCCCAATTGGCAAAAAATTGCTTTGTCAGAAATTTGCTCAATCAAGCATGGGTTTGCTTTTAAGAGCAAATACTTCACTAATGAGGGGCAGTATATTGTCCTTACTCCTGGATCTTTTTATGAATCAGGTGGTTTTAGGGATCAAGGAAAGAAAACAAAGTTTTACGATGCGGATGTACCAGAAGATTATCTTTTAAAGAAGGATGATCTCTTATTTGCGATGACCGAACAAGCAGCTGGTTTACTTGGAAGTTCTTTAATTGTGCCTGAATCAGACCGATTTCTACATAATCAACGGCTTGGCCTCGTAAAGCCCTTTGATAACGTTGACTGGCACAATGATTTCTTTTTTCATCAATTCAATACAACAATATTTAGGTCTGCCGTTCAATCGACTGCATCCGGCGTAAAAGTTCGGCATACATCACCTGGTAAATTTGGATCTGTTGAGGTACTAATTCCACCTTATATTGAGCAAGTAGAGATTGCCTCTAAGCTTAACTATTTGTGGTCACAGACATATAAGTTAGCAAACATAGCGAAACAAAAAATTTCTTCGCTTAACGAATTAAAGCGATCCATTCTACACAAAGCCTTTACGGGCGAATTGACAGCTAATAACGTGGTTGAGATCACTACACAAAAACAGCCGAAAACTCCGATAGAAACAAGCTCTCCAGAATTCGCCGCTCATATCATGGCAGCCGCTTATCACTGGCATGCTTCACAGAGCCGGGAGAAAACCTTCGGTCGGGTTAAGGCACAGAAGATGCTTCATTTGGTGGAGTCGCTGGCGAATATCGACCTGGGCCGTCAACCGATTAAAGATGCCGCGGGCCCCAATGATTTTCAACATATGCAACGGGCAGAAGAGTGGGCCAGAGATAGTGGTTTTTTTGAGTTTGTTAAGCGCCCTACCGGTCAGCGTGGCTACGATTTTAGAAAAGGCGCGTGTTATGGGGAACTGGTTGCAGAAGCCATGCAGGCCCTGATGCCCTATGAAAACGTATTAAAACACGTAGTTAAGGTGCTCATGCCACTTAATACCGCTGAAACGGAAATTCTCGCGACGGTATATGCGGCATGGAACAACCTGCTCCTCGAAGGTATTGAGCCCACAGAGAATGCCATCATTCACGAAGCGCGTGAAAACTGGCATGCTGACAAGCTTAAGTATTCAGAGGAGCAATTCCGCAATGCCATTTCTCAGCTACGCCAACATGGCTTGGTGCCCCAAGGGCGTGGTAAACGCGTGACTGGGCAAGAGAGCCTTGCCCTATGAACCAGCAACGCGATATTGACCTGATCAACGAGCTGCTGGCCCAAGGTGCCGAAACAGATTGGCTGGAGTTCAAGAAAGATAATGTTGAACCCAGCATGATCGGCGTTCGCTGTTCGGCGCTGGCTAATGCCGCTCGCCTTGTGGGCAAAGATATCGCCTATATGCTTTGGGGTATCGATGACGCCTCGCTTCAAGTCATCGGTTCAGGTTTCAACCCAGATACTCAGAAAGCCAACGGGCAAGAACTGGCCTTTTGGCTGGCTCGGGAGTTACAACCCAGCATTGCGTTCCAATTCAGGCGGGTGGAGCATCCAGGTGGCAACGTGGTGATTCTAGAGATACCTGCAGCCACCTCTGCGCCGGTTGCTTTCAAAAACATTCCCTACATTCGCATTGGTAGCGCGACGCCCAAGTTGACGGATTATCCAGAGCGCTATCAACAGTTAATTGAGCGGTTGCGCCCCTATACCTGGGAACATGCTGTCGCTCGTCAGTATGTCAGCGGCGACGAGGTCTTAGACCTGCTCGATTACAGCAGTTACTTCAAACTCACAAAGCAGCCCCTGCCGGATAATCGGCGGGGTATTTTCGATAAATTAGCAGCAGAGCGTTTGATTCAGCAGGATGTCGGTGAACGCTGGAACATCACCCATCTGGGTGCCATTCTTTTCGCGTCTGACCTCACCCAGTTTGATAGTGCTTTAGCCCGCAAGGCCGTTCGCTTTACTGCCTATGCAGGCAAAAATCGGGCGGCTCAGGTCAGCCATCGAGTTGAAGGTAAGAAAGGCTATGCAGTGGGCTTTGAAGGGCTCATTGAGTTTATTAACGGTATTCTGCCAAAAAATGAGCATATTGATGTAGCGCTGCGCACCGAAGAGCCGCTATTTCCTACCATCGCGGTTCGTGAAGTGATTGCCAATGCGCTGATTCACCAGGATATGACCATCTCCGGAGCAGGTCCCCAAGTTGAGGTTTTTCAGGATCGTATGGAGATCACCAATCCAGGTAAACCGTTGGTGCCCGCTGACCGAATGATTGACCTTCCGCCCCGCTCACGAAATGAAGCCCTGGCCTCACTGATGCGCCGAATGGGCATGTGTGAAGAGCAAGGCAGCGGCTTAGATAAAGTGATTGCGTCCGTTGAAATGTTCCAGTTGCCACCACCGCTGTTTCGGGAAGAAGGTAATGCCATGCAGGTGGTGCTTTATGGGCCGCGAAACTTTGCCCAGATGACCCCGGAAGAGCGCACACGGGCGTGTTATCACCATGCAGTACTTAAATTTTTAACCGGCGAGCGCATGAAAAACGCGACACTGTGTGAGCGATTCGGGATTGAAAGTCGCAATGCGTCGCAAGCGTCAGTTGTTATCAAGAAGGCGAAGGAAACAGGGCTGATTCGGGAAGCCGACCCTGAACACCCAAGAGCCGGTTACATTCCCTGGTGGGCCTAATTTCTTGATCGGGTTTTGATTTTGCGCGGACACATGATGCTCGATTTCTATAAAAACAAATTAAATCAATAATTTGTATATTTGATGAGAGCGGGATTTCTTGATTCACTCTTGATTCTGTTTTCAGAACAGGCCGCAAAGCGGCCAGACTGGTAGGAAAGCTATGAACGAGGCAGAAACCCGAGCAGAACTGATTGACCCGTCGCTGAAATCAGCTGGTTGGGGTGTCGTTGATGCCAGCCGGGTTCGGCGCGAGGTGATTGCTCCAGGGCGACTGCAAGGCAGTGGCCGCCGAGGCCCTTCGGATATCGCTGACTATGTGCTGACCTATAAAGGTCAGAAGTTAGCGGTGATTGAGGCCAAAAAGCGTGCGCTACCAGTCACAGAAGGTCTTGCCCAGGCAAAGCGCTACGCCGAACGTCTTCAGGCCCGCTTTGCCTATAGCACCAACGGAGAGGGTATTTACCGTGTAGACCTCTACTCCGGTGAAGAAGGCTTGGTGTATAGCTACCCCACACCGGAAGCCCTCTGGGCGGAGACCTTCGCTGAACAGAATGTCTGGCGCGAGCGCTTTGGTGCGGTTCCCTTTGAAGATAAGGGTGGGTTCTGGCAACCACGTTACTATCAGCACAACGCGATTACCCAGGCATTGGAAGCGATTTCTCATGACCAACGCCGGATTCTGCTAACCCTTGCCACTGGAACAGGCAAAACGGCTATTGCTTTTCAAATTGCTTGGAAGCTATTTCACGCCCGCTGGAGTCTCTATGCCCAGGAAACGGGCAACACAGGACGAAGACCGCGCATTTTATTTTTAGCTGATCGCAACATCCTCGCCAACCAAGCTTTCAATGACTTTTCGGCCTTTCCTCAAGATGCTTTAGTGCGCATCGATCCAGACACTATCCGCAAAAAAGGCCGTGTGCCCAAGAACGGCAGCATCTTTTTCACTATTTTCCAGACATTTATGACGGGCCGCAATGAAGATGGCGGCTCAGCTCCCCATTTTGGCGATTACCCACCGGACTTTTTCGATCTTATCATTATCGACGAATGCCATCGGGGTGGCGCTAATGATGAAGGTAACTGGCGAGGCATTCTGGAATACTTCCATCCAGCAGTGCAGCTTGGTCTAACGGCAACGCCAAAGCGTGATAACAACGCCGATACCTACGCCTACTTTGGTGAACCTGTATATATTTACTCACTTAAAGAGGGCATTAACGACGGCTATCTTACCCCGTTCAAGGTAAAGCAGATTGCAACCACGTTAGATGACTATGTTTATACCAGTGATGACGAAGTCGTTGAGGGTGAAATAGAAAAAGGCCGCCGGTATACCGAGACGGACTTTAACCGTGTTATCGAAATCAAGGCCCGAGAGAAGTATCGCATTCAGGTGTTCATGGATCAGGTTAATCAGCGTGAAAAGTCCATCGTCTTCTGTGCCACTCAGGAGCATGCGCTGGCGGTTCGTGACCTGATCAATCAAATGAAAATCAGCAAAAACCCTCATTATTGCGAGCGGGTCACCGCTGACGATGGCGCTGAGGGCGAGCGTTTCCTAAAGCAGTTTCAGGATAACGAAAAAACGATTCCTACTATTCTGACCACATCACAAAAGCTTTCGACCGGTGTGGATGCCCGCAATGTGCGCAATATCGTCTTAATGCGTCCGGTAACGTCTATGATTGAGTTTAAACAGATTATCGGCCGCGGCACGCGCTTGTTTGATGGTAAAGACTATTTCACCATCTACGATTTTGTCAGAGCTCATGAGCACTTTAATGACCCAGAGTGGGACGGTGAGCCGCTACCCCCAGAGCCCTGTCAGGAGTGCGGCCAGATGCCCTGTCAGTGTGCTGTTGAGCCACCAGCATCATGCACCGAGTGCGGCGAAAGTCCCTGTGCGTGTCAGAAAGAGCCAAGGGAGCCTTGCTCTGAGTGTGGTGAAAAGCCCTGTATTTGTCAGAAAAAAACAAAGGTTAAAGTTAAATTAGCCGATGGGAAGGAGCGCACGTTACAGCACATGAGTGCCACCAGCTTCTGGAGCCCTGACGGAACGCCGATGTCTGCCGCAGAGTTTGTGAAGCGCCTTTATGGTGACTTACCTGCTTGGTTTTCTGATGAGGACAAACTACGCGAGCTCTGGAGCAGCCCAGATACGCGGAAAAAGCTGTTGGCAAGCCTGGAAGAAAAAGGGTACGCCATCGAACAGCTACTTGATGTCGGCAAGATGATTGAGGCCGACAAAAGCGATATTTACGACGTGCTAGCCTATATTGCGTTCAATCACCAGCCGGTTACACGCACCGAGCGCGTGGACTCACACCGGGAAGCGATTTTCCGTGAGTACGACTATCAGCAGCAGGAATTCCTTCGTTTTGTTCTAGATCACTATGTAGACCGCGGCGTTGGCGAGCTTGACCCTGATAAATTACCGCTGCTGATTGAGCTGAAGTACCACACTATCCGAGATGCTGTAAGCGAACTAGGCCCAGTAGGAAACATTCGTAATGTGTTTGTGGCTTTTCAAAAGAACCTTTATTAATGCTAGAACCATTACATAGCCTGCCTGGCAGGCTATGTATCTCGAAAAAGTTATATCGTGTTAGTCACGCATTGTAAGCAACCACACCATCAGCCATGCTGCCCCCGGCCTGGGATGACCAGGTTGGCGAAGTTGCAGGGTTTGTGGCGGCTGTCCAATTGCTCGGCCAGAATGCCATCCCAGCCGGTGCGGCAGGCGCCGGTGGAGCCGGGTAAACAGAACACCACCGTGGCGTTGGCTAAACCGCCCAGGCAGCGGCTCTGGATCGTCGAACTGCCGATCTCTTCCCCACTGAGTTGGCGAAACCGTTCACCAAAGCCTTCAATGCGCTTGTCGAGTAACACGGAGATGGCTTCGGGGGTAGAGTCTCGGCCGGTAAAGCCGGTACCGCCCGTGGTGATCACTACCTGGACGTCTGTATCGGCTATCCACGCGGCGACCACCGCGCGTATACGGTAGACATCATCAGGCACGATACGCTTTTCAATCAGCGTGTGGCCGGCGTTGGTTAGCCTTTCCACCAGGGCTTGGCCACTGCGATCCGTCTCCTCGTTGCGGGTATCAGAGACCGTTAACACCGCAATATTCAGCGCTACCATTGGCTCCATGAGCTTACTCCTTCGTGCCTTTTCGGGCTTGCCGCGCGTCTAGCGCTGCCAGTTGTTCCGGGGTCGCCTTACCTTGATAAAGCTCCTTCCACTCGCTATAAGGCATGCCATAGACATACTCGCGGGCCTCTTCATAGCTCAGCGATTCGTCTTTAGCGTCTGCGGCGGTGACCAGCCACTTGGAGAGGCAGTTACGGCAAAAGTCCGCCAGGATCATTAGATCGATATTTTGTACGTCTTTGTTATCGTCCAGGTGTTGTAGCAAGCGACGAAACGCAGCGGCTTCAAGCTCTGTACGTGTCGAGGGGTCCAATTCATTAAACGCTGACATTACCGTTCCTTTAACAAAATGATGTGGGGGTTCAGCATAACAAAAGACACCGCCGGAAGGCGGTGTCTTAGGTGTTAATCATGGGTCATTAACTGGGACGAGGCGCCGATGGCTCACCGCTACTACCCGATGATTTTCGAGCGGCCACCTCTTCTTCCGATAGCGTCTGGTCTTTAACCTCTTCATACCACAGGTTGTGGTGCTCCTTCGCCCAGGTCTCATCGACGTAGCCGGTGGTCATCCCTTCTAGGGCGCCTTCGGTGCCTAAGGTGCCGATGTAGATATGGCCAAAAGAAACGGCCGTTAGCCCCAGTGCCCCCACCGCGTGGATAATATTCGCCCACTGCATGGTGTCGCGACCCTGGTTGAAGTTGGGGAAGTCGAGCACAAACCCGCTGGCGATCACCAATAGGCCCACCGTTGCCAGCAGCCAATACCATGCTTTTTCGCCGCCATTAGCAAAGCCCGCATCGACATGCTTTTTGCCAATCATGCCGCCGCCTTTCTTGAACCACACCCAGTCGTGCTTTTTGGGAATGTTTTCTTTGATCAGGCTGACCAGCAGGATCACCAGCAGAATGCCGAAGATCGGCCCCAGGTAATTGTGCAGCACTTTTGTAGCCGCAATCATCCAGGCCCAAACTCCATCGCCAAACAGGGGGCGGAACACGAACTTACCGAACAGCAGGGTCATCCCGGTCAGCGCCAGAATGATAAACAGCGTCGCGACCGTCCAGTGCAGTGCGCGTTTCATTAGCGTCCAGCGCAATAGCAGGCGACCTGTCCGCGGCGCTTCAAGCTCTTTGCGTCCCACAATGAAGTAGAACAGGGCAATCAGCCCCGCCATGCCAAATACGGCGATCAAACCAAACGGTGACACCCAGCGGTTACGAATCTCCCGCCAGGTTTCACCACTTGAGTTGATCAGGCTGTAGTTGCTGTCAAAGCGCGAATCACGGTAGTTAGGCCCGGTTTCCCCACTTCGCACCTGACGCCACTGCTCGGCGGTTATGCCAGGTGCAGCGGTGGTCATTTCGCGGTCAGGGTCCGCCTGAGCCACCGCCACTTGCGTCAAGCCGAGACTTAGCACCAGGGCAAGCGCCACCAACATAAAACGCCAAATACCTAGGGCGAGCCCTTTACCTGAGCGTGGCACCCCACCGGGTGCCTGTGCAGTCAACAGGTTCATGACACGCCTCCTTACCCTTTATGGGCAGCATCATAGGCTAGGTTATCGGCACTGGCCTGAGGGTTGTTGGACCAAGCGCCATCTTTATGGCCGCGGTGAACCACCCGCTGACGGAAGATGTCGGCAACGTCTTGGGCATCGCCCGCCAGTAGCGCTTTGGTAGAGCACATTTCGGCACACAGCGGCAGCTTGCCTTCGGCAATGCGGTTGGAGCCGTACTTCTCGTACTCCTCTTCTTTGCTTTCGGCAGGGCCGCCCGCGCAGAAGGTGCATTTGTCCATTTTGCCGCGCTCGCCAAAGGCATCCTGCTGGGGAAACTGCGGCGCGCCAAACGGGCAGGCGTAGAGGCAGTAGCCACAGCCGATGCAGAGGTCTTTGTCGTGCAGCACGATGCCGTCATCGGTCTTGTAGAAGCAGTCAGTCGGGCACACCGCCATGCAAGGGGCATCGTCACAGTGCATACAAGCGACAGAAATAGACATTTCGTCCGCTTCACCGTCGTTCAGTGTCACTACCCGACGGCGCTGAATGCCCCATTCGACATCGTTGGCATTTTTACAGGCGGTGACGCAGCCGTTGCATTCAATGCAGCGTTCGGCGTCACACATAAATTTCATTTGAGCCATGTTGTTCTCCTCATGCCGGTGCGGGATGGCTCCCGCACCGTCGTGCTGTCAGGTCGGTCGGGGCTTTTTATTAAGCTCAAGCCCGCTCAATGCGGCAAATGGTGCACTTGGTCTCTTGCATCAGTGTCA
>OJFX01000049.1_pt1 | contig 30976 bp, 31 predicted proteins | sample 1594171 | NCBI WGS metagenome assembly OJFX01 (sample SAMN05416840, study PRJEB24817) | seawater metagenome | isolation source: Sea water | place: Canada:Atlantic | collected 2013-07
GTTAGCACCTGCAACTGTAGAAATATTTGTATTGTTTCCTGCAACTGTAGTTACGTTAGAAGCAATATTTTCTACTGCTGAAACATCACTAGCTATGTTTGCTACTGCTGTTACATCACTAGAAATACCTGCAACCGAAGTTACATCACTATCTATACCTGCTACTGTGTTTATGTTAGCTGAATTAGTATTAACAGCGTTTATGTTTGTGCTGTTTGAATTTACATTAGTTACAGCAGTTGAAATACCTGCTACTGAAGTTACATCAGCACTAATTCCTGCAACTGTAGTAACATTGGCATCTATACCTGCTACTGTGTTTACGTTTGCAATGTTTGTCCCTACTGTATCTACATTAGTAATAGCATTTGCAACTGTATCAATTTCTGACGTTGCTTCATTTAAATCATTTGCAACAGTTTCTACTTCACTTACCGCTTCTGCTAAATCGTTAGCTACAGCAATTACTTTTGTAATATCTGCGGCAACTGTATTAACTGAACCTATGTTAGTAGCTACTAAACCTATATCTGTAGTATCATTTGCAACTGTTGTTACATTTGCTGAAATACCTGCAACCGTTGTAACGTCTGCACTTATGCCTGATACTGTTGTAATGTTTGGAATATTTGTTGATATGAATTGTTTGTTAACAGCATCTGTGTCAGCCGTTGGGTTTGCTACATTCTTTAATCTTTTTGATTGTACGTCCCATTGAAAATCTGTATTTGATAATTTGATAACATCACCTGCATCATCAATAGCTTCTTGTGACATAAAGAATGCCTGTTCACTATCTGTATCTAAATCATTTTCAGTAAGAACTGAGCCTGCTGCGTAATCTGTTAATCTGGAAGTTTGTGAAGTCTTTCTACGAATTTCAATAGCACTCGCATTGGCGGGAGCAGTGTCAAAAGTTAATGTGCTACCTGCACCGTTTAAAGTGTAAGATGTTGTAGCGGCACCGTTAATAGTGACAATCAAATCTGCGGCATCTCTATATGAATATGATATAGAATAAGCAGTTGTAGAGCCATTACCTGTATATCTTACAAATGAATTAGCCATTAATCTCCTTGTGTTTAGCTTCTAATATGGGGTCTTATTATGTTAATTTTTGTCTGTTTGACGGTTTTCTGGCAAATGACTGTTTATAGTTCTTAGAAAATTCTGTAATCCCCATAAATTTTGATAAGGTAAAATTCCTATAGCTTTTTGTCCGTCTGCTTGAGAAAAAGTTCTTTCTGGATTAAAAGCAGATTGTGATATTGCTTTCATCGTTGGGATAAATTTTTGAAATATTAAAGAATAAGTAGGGTTTCCAGTAACAATGTTAGTATCAAGACCACTACTTCTATATCCAAATATAGGATTATCACTAAACATGCTGTTAACTGTATTAGCTCCAATTGGTAAAATAGAAGCAAATGCAGCTCTTTGAAATGCCGCTTTTGCAATCGTTTCTGGATTTAATCTTCTCTCATAAAATTCTTCTTTATTTGGGTGTGCTAATCCAACAACAGAGGCTTGAGCTGAAAACATCATTCCACCCCACAACATCGAATTCATAAATTGGTCGAACACAATAGCGTCTCTCATTTTTAATCCATAAAGAAATTGTTTGGCCCAAGATGTAAACATAAAACTTCTAAACTGATATGCTATCTGACCTAAATGTCCGTCTGCATTCATTCCAAGAGCTTTTAAATATCCAAAATAAGCTTTTTCACCTATATCTGCTTGTTGAACAACTCTATGAGCAATTCTTCTCATAGCCATAATATAGGTTGCTCTAGTTTCTGTTCCCCATTTATCAAAATTTGTTCTAGTTACTTTTGTTCCAAGTTCACCAGTTTCATATTTTGTATGAGTTTTAAATTCGTTTAAAATTCTTTTTAACATGGTAGGACTGATACCTGCATCGTTCATCCTTGCTTCAATTTGTTTATCTGACATTCTGTTTTTACCAAAACGCATTTTACTAAAAGGAACATTTCCTTTTCCTATAGCGTGTTTTGCAAAATTCTGTGTCATTTGAGAAATGGTTACAATCTGCATTGCTGATGTACTCATAAATTGTCCAGACCACGTATTAGTAAATCTGTTTAACTGGTCTAATCTATTTTCTGCAATAGTAACCGAATCAGCAGCCATATCACTTCCAAAATCATCTAATCTGTTTGTAACTTGCTGAATAACTGAGTGGTTACCTACACCACCAATAGTTTCATCTAATTCTTTAATATATGCATCTGCACGTTCACCATTTTCCAAACGTTTCATCATTCGTCTCAATTCTGGAATATTTTCCATTGCAGATTTCCAACCAACAAGACCAGTAAGGTTTCCCATTTCTGACATATTAGCAGAACCTACTTGGTTCATAACTCTTGAATAATTTAATTTACGAATAAAACGACCTACTGTTGCTGATGCACTTCCAGGGTCGTCAGCTAATGGTCTTCCTTTTAAAAATTTATAAACCATGTCTAAAGCTTGTAGTTCATTTTTCATTCTCCAAGTGTTTTTTCTACCTTCCCACCCTGACACGTTAATTTTACTTGTGTCATAATCTTTTACAATTTCATCTCTTAATTTTACAAAATCATTGTGAGACTTAATTCCTTTATAAGCTAAAGCTACATCACCCATTGAACCATGTGTATAATTCATAAATAAAGCTTCAGCATTGTTATCTAGTAAATCTGAAAAGTTTGTTTTTCCATCTGTATACCCTTCATTAAATCTAATTCGTCTTTTTAAAAAAGAAGAACTTCCTTCAACTTGTCCAGGCTTTATTTTAAATATTTTATTAATCAATAAATCTATTTCTGTTTCATCCATATTAGTGTGATTTCTTAAAGCACTTCTTAACGTTTCTCTTTTTTGCATAGAAGTGACAATAAAATCTAAGTTAACTCCGCCTCTAGTAAATTTTGAACGGTCAACTATTTCTATTAAATTATCAGCAATAGTAATTTTTTGTGCTTGCGTTAATGGTTTTTGTTTTTTACCTTTAAGCATGACATCATCAGCATCATCCATAGCTTTTACTAAAAATGTTCTTAAATAATCTGGGCCGTGTTTAACAGTAATTTCTTTATATTTGATAGGGTTATGAACTCTTGTTAAATAACGCATATTATCCGCAATATTCTCAGCACCTTCTACTCCTGCAAGTTTAAGCATTTGTAATTGTTCATTTAACATGTCGCTTTGAAGGTTAGCCATTTTATTAACTAATTCTCTGCTTTTTTCAGTAGCATATCCAATTTCATTTAATGCAATAGTCTCACCCCTAATTCTTCTGCCTACTAAATCATTAAACACGTTTCTAACTTTTAAATTATTAAAACTTGGCCCACCAAAAAGTCCTTTATATTGCCCTAAACTTTTTTGCTCCATTAGCCATTTTTTTCCTAAAGATGTATGAGGAATGTTATATAGCATAAGAATTCTATCTACATTTTGGTCTTTAACTTCTGAAGCTGTCATTTGCCTTACGTAAGCGTTGTCACCTTTTTTAGGTGTAGAATCTCTAACTAACAAGCTTCCCATTTTTCTCATCTTGTTACTTAATGTAGAAGCTAGAGCTGCTGAAAAATCAAATCTAGCTATCCTTGCAAAATGTTCTGGAGTTAAATCAGCGTCTCTTAAAATGTTAAATTCAAACATTTTACCCCTAACATATTCATTTGCAGTGTTTAAATCTTCAAATTTTACAGGGTCAGAAGCTTCGTTCCAATTACATATTTTTTTTCCCATTATAGACATTTCCTTACTTCAACTGTTCCGTCTTTATTAATTTGCATAATCATTTCATCTTCTCCGTTATTTGTTCTGTTTAACATTACTTCAAACCTACCGTCTGGTCTTTTTTTAGTGGCTAATGCCATATCATAATTAGGGTCATACCAATCCAACATCCTAGTTCCATCTTGTTTTAAAGGGTTAGGATTGTCTGCTGTTATAAGTGGTGTACTTTTATTTTGAGTATTTTTAATATTTAGTTCATCTACAATTTCTCTACTTAGAACCATTTTATCGTTTTGAGTTTTAACTACTTTTGATTTCTCATCTATTTTAATAACATAATTGTCATTCATGTTTCCTAATTTTCTAGAAGTTTGATTAAAACCAATTACAGTTCCCATCCCGCCTTTATTATTAATAAGTATTCTATCTCCTTTATTAAATATTTTAGGGGTTGAGCCTCCTCCTGAAGAATTTGGATTCTTAGGGTCTGGTGGATTTAGTTTTGCATTTTGCTCATCCATTCCATCTTTATAAAGTTTAGTAAATTTATCTGATTTTGTTCTTGGTTTTCTAATACCAAATAAACCGCCTAAAAATGCACCAGTCAATATACCATGCATAACATCATCCACATCTAGGTCTGGTCTTTGAGAAGCTAAGTAACCTTCAATAACTCCAAACGAAGCTCCTCCTGCTACACCTCTTCTTATTATTCTACCAACTCTTCCCATTTTTTGTAAAATTACCACAGGTGCTAATAAACCTTCTGAAGCTATGATTGCTGCATAAGCCGCAGGGTCTGTGAATGCAGCTAATAATCTTTTCATTGTTCCAGAAAATTGACCATCTGAATATATCTTTTCTTCCATTTCTAAATGCTCTAAAAGTTGAGACCTGATTTGCATTGCGTGTGCTTCACTATGAGCATAAGCAAACTCTTCTCTAAAATCTTCTGGCAAGTCTTCCATGTACCTGTCTAAATTTTCTTTATTTAAAACAAAATCTAAGTCTGGTTTTAAATTTTCAGCATTAAATTGTTCCCACAGATTTGTACCCATCCATTCTTGTTGGTATGCAGCACCTTGTTCTTCTGTCCAGGTGTATTTATTTTCTAAATCTTTTGATGTTGTTTGTTGTTTTTGTTCTAAATAAAGTAAATCTTCTTTATCATAAGGACGTGTATAATCTATGTCCCACAATTGTGGTTCTTCTACTGAATCAATAAAATCTTTTGCATTAATACTTTCATTTTGTTTTTCTTCTTCGGGCCTAGTTGAAGGTAAGATATACTCAGTTACGTTCCCTGCTACATCACTAATTGTATTACCTATTGCATTAAATGTGTCTGCCCCTAAAGCATTGTCTACTTCATTTGCAACAATTTCTGTTTTAGTTTCATTTTCTATATTTGGATTAAGCATCATTTCTGGAATTGTGCTATCCATTGTTAAAGCGTCTGCTTTTAGTTGATTGTCAATTAAACTTGTGTCAGTTTTTTTTAGCGACTGGCTGTGCATACCTGCAATAGTATTAACTGTAAAAGGCTCGGCATTGTTGTAATTATAAGTAACAGCAGTTTGTTTTCCTTCTTCTACGGAATTTCCTGTTGTAAAATTAGTTATCTGATTAAATCCTAAAACTTCAGCAGCTTCATTATATTTACTAACTCTTCTGTTAATTAAACCAGTCATGACACCGTTTGTGCCTGTCTTAGGGTCATTAGCAGAGATAATATCTAAAGTATTTTTTAATGCATTTTCATAGTTTCCACTAATTAAATCTCCTTTAAAGCCATCAAATAATTTTCCAGAATTATAATATTGGTCTGAAGCAACAATTTTCATTTGGTCTGGTAAATTATTCCAAGTCTCTTCACCCATGTCTTTTTTCATTTCACCAATGTTATAAATAATAAGTTGTCTTGCCACTTCTTTGTCTGGCATTTCATTAGCATTAAGATTATTAAAGCTTAACATTTTTTTAAAACCCTCTGATAAAACTGTAATACCATAACCTCTAGTACTTCCACCACCTTCTAAAGCAACGGCTCTTCCTTCTGTACCTTCATCTTTAGCTAGGCCTTCTAGAATTTTATTTACTAATTCTTCATTCATATTAATTTATTTCCTTGTTTACTAATGCTTGAGCATTCAAATTTAATTTTTTCATAATTTCAGAATTTTTTGTAAAAATGTCTAATTCTTTTTTATTAAGTTTTGATTTAGCTAATTTACCATCGTCCATAATAAAATCCTTTGTACTTAAAACTACAAAGTCTCCTTCAGGCGTTGTAACAGGTAAACCGTTATCTTTTTCTGTTAAAACAAAGAAACCACTTTTAAAAGGTCTCATAACTAAATCTTTAGCGTAGTGTTTTAACTCTCCTCTTTCGTTTTCTTTAAATGGATTAAACGCTCCTTCTTCTAAATTCCAATCATTTACTTTGCCTTCTGCTCTGTATTTATCTTCCCAAACTTTTGCAAATTGTTTAGAAACATATCTACTGTTTTCTGTAAATGTTTGACGTGAGACATTTGGAAAAGATGAATTGTTAACCATAACACCGTCTATTAAAGTATGTCTTGAAACAACTTCTTCAATTCCATAAGCAATAGAATCTTCTAAATTCATTGAACCTGATTTGTACATAGTCATAGCTGTCATTGTTGCTCTCTGCTGTAACATGCTCATGTTAACATCTTCCCATCTAAAGCTTTTATTTTCACCTGTTAAAAATTCAGATTCGTCTTCTTCGTTAATAAAATAAATTCCACTAAATGGACTATCTAATGTCATTTCATCAAACCATCCGTTAAAACTATCAGTTATACTTGTTGTAATTTTTGCTCTATCTAAAGCTTTATCTGCATGATTAAAAGCAGGGTTTGTTGTGGCTTCATAAGCTTTCATAATTGCAGCTTCTTTACCCATGTTAGTATTACGCATAAGATTATCTACTGCTGTATAAAATGAAGCTTCTCCTGTAGATAAATATTTACCAGGAATTTTACCACCGTAATTTAAATTAAGTTTTCTAAAACGTTCTAAACCTCTTTCAAAAATATTAATTCCATCTGGGTCTATTGTATCAGCATTTCCTGCCACTTTAATTACATTAAGAGAGGAAAATCCCATTGATAATTCATTTTTCCATGTAGGGTGTGTTAAACCATTTGAGTCTAACATTTTTGATGTAAGTTGGAATAAACCTATTTCAGCATAATCTTTAGGAACATCACCATTGGCGACTTGTTCATTAATTAAAGGTTTAGCATATTGAGTAGACCAAAGAACAACTGCATCAGCCATGTCTTTATCAGAAAGACCAACTTTAAGCTCACCACTTTTATCGACATAAGTAGTTTCATCTTTTTTATAAGCATGTCCTTTAGATATTAATTCTAAAGCAATAGCCATTTTACTTGAACTTGCTACTTTGCCTTTAATAGATTTTATAATATTTGTTGCTTGTTCTTGTGTTTGGGGAGTTTTTAAATAAGAAGGAAGTGAGCCATCTTTGCCTCTTTTCATTGTAAGATATGTTACAATGTCGGTAAATTCTGCAGGGTCAGTTATCAGAGCTGTTGATTGTAATTCTACTCTTTGTTCAAAATAATTTAAAACTTGTTTGTTCCATTCATCTTTATTAATAAATTTTTCACCAACAACTTTATCGTTTCTTAATTGTTCTAAATCTTTAGTTCTAGTAGAAGAATGATAAATAGACTCACCTGTAGTTTCTACACTATCAGTTTCTTGATTTTTTGTTTTTTTAAGATTACTATTATCTACCCAGGCTCCACCTTGTTCCCAAGCTTTTGCTATAATTTGAAAAGATGCTGCGTTGGTAGCTCTGTTTAATTGTAAACCTTTTGCTACAGATACTTTTGAGTCTAACTCTAATCTCATTTTATTTAAAGACTCTGTGTATGTACGGTTATAAGATTTTGATTGAGTGTCTAAATTTCTTAAAGGACTTCCTTCATCTGTTTGAAGTAATTTATCAACATTAAGATTAGCCATGGCATCACCATTCTCATCACCACCAGTTATATCTGCTACTTGTAAATTTATATTATTAAAATCTTCAATAGCGTGTGCTAATCCAAAGTTAGAATCAACAATAGCTTTTGTGTAGTAGCCTTTTAAATTGGCTACTCTAGGGTCACCTTTATCAATAAGTTTTTTAATTTCTTCAGGGTCAGTTATACCTTGAGTTTTTAATGTATCGAAAACTAGTTGAGCGTCATTCTGTTGTTCATCTTTATAATTAACTGTAAATTTATCAAATGATTTATTAAAGCCTTTTAAAGATTCAGCTATTTGAGATAACTCATTAGTTGGTGATGTTCTTTGTCTGCCTACCGATGTTCTTTGATAACCAACTGATTTAACCTGTGATTTGTATGCCATTATCCTTTATCCTTATTAAAATATTTTCTATCTGAATTGCTTCCATATTCTGTTCCCGCACTTGCAATATCTATAGCTAACGCCATTTGACTTGGGTGTTGTGGTATAGGAAGATTGTTTATTGTATTTGCGTAAGCGGAATACGCTTCATTTTCTTGTCTATTAAATGCTAACAGGTCTTGATTAAAGGCCCTATCAACACTTGTAAACTCTGCGTCACTATCGGTTCCAACATCTTTATAAATAGCGGTAGCGTTACCAACATTTAAATTAAGTTGTTTGGACATCTCAGCAATCTTTTCTCTTTTAATTGCAAATTTCTCTGCTGATTGTTCTTTTGCTGCTTCAATTTTATTATTATCTATTGCACTATAGTCATCAAATAAAGCAGCACTTGCGGCACCTTTAGCATGAAAATTTGAACGAGCAGTATCGTTTGCTGCTTGTTGTTTAGCATTGTGAGATTGAACAGCGCTGAAAACGTCTAATGCCATTTTTGCTTCTGGTGAACACATATTATTTTATTTCCTTTATCATTAAATTAAATGGTTTTTTTTCATAACCGTAGTTAACGGTTTCAATTAAGTTAAAGCCTAAAAACTTTAACCATTTGTTGCCAACGTTGTTTCGAACATCAACGTAATTGTATAAATATTTATAATCCTGTCCCATTTCTTTTACCCACTTAGGACATTCTCTTAAAAACTGTATTGTATGGTTTAGTAATTCTGGACTGGATAATAACCAAGCCACACCATAATCATCCTTATCACTAGGCACTACTCCAAACATTCCAATAACACCTTCTTGTTCAGTTCCTATTATAGAATAAGTTTTATGGTTTAATTGTTGAAACGGATAAGTTAAAGCTTGTAATGGTAATGCATTATCTGAGGCTTTAATCTCATCTAAATCTTCTTGTCTAATCTTTGGGGCCAACTCATGGGCATCCTCAGATTTAGAAACTCTGACGTACTTCTCCATTAAGCTCTTTGTGAACGCCTATGGTAAAAACCTTCTAATTCTGCTGAAACAAAATGCACTGGTAAATGTGAGTCTGATTTAAGTGTGCATGTATAGTGTGTGTTTCTAGACTGAATAGGAATATTATAAGTACCGCTTGTTATATTAGGTTGTCCAATAATTGCACTTGCACTGTTAATAATTGTTCCATTAAATTCATAAGTAACATTGTTTCTACCTTCTTGAGTTACGACTGCTTGAAAGAAACCACTATTTTGATAATCAACTGAAACTTGTCTAATTTGATAACGTCCTGATGTTACAGAAATTGTACCACTACCTCCATCTTCTCTTACATAAGGAGTAGAAAATTTATACTCAGATAAATATGTTGAACCAAATACTGCTGAAGTATGGTTGCCTTTAATTTTTTGTGTTGTTCCAGAACTTGAACTATCTATTGTTAAATTTGAACCATTTGTTGCGTCAACTGCTTTTAATGTTTGGTTTAAAGAATAAGGAAGTGTGAATGTTGTTAAATCTGTAGATGAGCTGTAAGTTCCAGATAGGGTAGCTGTTCTAAAATCAACGTGAATGTTGTGAGATAGCGTAGAGAAATCTGGGTTACGTAAATCTATTTTTAATAATTTTGTATTAGTGTTTTCATTAACTAAAACATACAAATAACTGTCATAAGCTTCTGCTGATATAATCTGACAATTTGATAAACTCCATGTACTCCAGGCTGATTGAACTTTTTTATTAGAGTCCCAGAAATATTTATAGATATTTAATGTACTTGCGTTTGTAGCGGTTACAGCACTTGAAGGTGTGTATGCAGTATTATTAGTACCATCTAAAGTATCATGACACAGTACTACCATTGTATCTTCAATATTGTTTGATACAATTTTGTATGCGTTTCCAGGTATTAAAGAACTAACACCTATTGTTACATCAATTCCATCATTTGTTAATGTATCATCATCTGCAAAATATTCTGTTATTGCTGTTTTATCATTTCTGTTCTGAGCAAAGTAAACATATTTACCTGCTGAGACTGGAGAAACTTTAGTTGCATGTGAGAATGTACTTGTCTTAGTTAACACTGCTGTAGTAGGTGTTACTGAGTCTCCTGAACTTTCTAAAATGTATTGTGCTTCTGCTGAGAATAATAAAAGTTGTTCATTGAAATCTATAGAATTATAAAGTTTATTTACTGTTGTTCCTGCTGCTGCAATATCAATAGGGTCAGTGTCTAAAACATCTGTACCTGTTGTTGCGTAGAAATTATAGTAAGAAGCATTTTCAGATAAAACAAGATTTTGGTCTGAAATTATACCTAATCTGTTTTGGAAAAATGTTAAGTTAGAAACTTTCTTACCTACAAAACTTGGAGCAGAGTTAGTAACATCATCACCACTTGCTCTGTTTGTATACGTTTGTTGTGTAAAACTAAAAGTATTGTTATTATTATTTATTAATGCGTAAGGCATGGTTGCGTTGTCTAAACCAAGTTTAACTCCTGGGCCAACACACTCACTCCATACTCCATTAGCTTTAAATTCTACATAGTAATCAGAAAGTGTATCCCCTTCTTCACCAGTAATTTGAAGAATCATTCCTGGTTTTGCGTCATAAGGTAAATCTGTAAAATCTTGTATAGCGTCTTTAACTGCATACATAGCTTGGTTACCAAAACCGTCTGTAGTTTCTACTGCAAACGTACCACTACTACATGTTCCATAAATAGTGTTACCATATTGTGTATGTGTAAACGTTCCAGTAATTCCAGAATAATTTGCTAATCCTTGCGATGTACTTAAAGTTGCGCCTGTATCAGTTCTTATAGTTTTAAATCCAATACCGTCTGCACCTGAAGACCAATGTGAAGATGCTGTTCCATATAATAATATGTGAGCAATTTTTTCTGTATCTCTAAATCCACTATCAGTTGCAGCGTCATTACCAGTCGGCATTTGAAATAGAACTTCTATTGGATATGACCAAGTAGAATGATTTAAAGTAACACTGTACTGTCTCCCATACTGAGAACTTTTAACATAAGAAATATATTCTTGAACTTTTGCTGCTGTAGTTGCAGAAGTTTCAGTTATAGTTTTTGTTTTATTTGCGACAAATGTATAGTCTGCAATATTAGTAAATGCTAAATCATTGATAGGAGTTGTAGTAGCTAAGTAACTAGCACCACCAGTGCCTATAGTAACAGTTTTTTCAACACCATCTAAATTAAAAACTTTAACAGTACCGTTTGTAAACACCGCTACATATTGGTTTGCACTATCTCTATTAATCCAATGTACTGCTGCATTATTTGGAAACGCTGTTGATGAAAGTAGATTAGCGACAAATTCTGTTGGAGGTCTTTTAGTTAATCCTTCAATAATATTAGATGAGAAGTTAGTCTGTGTTTCTGCCTGTCCTACATTACGTTGAACAGCATTTTGTTGACTAATACCATTAATAAGATTGGGGATTGATGTTGAGATTAGTCCCATAAATTAGTTCCTGCTTGACCTTCTAGGCCCTCTATTAGCAATGTAACTAGTGTCATAATCATCATTAAGCATGTTAGCATCCATTGCTCTGGAGTCTGCTTGTTCAAAAGCCATGTGAGCTTCTTGTTCATCTAACTGTGCTAGTTTAATTAATTCTGTTGCACCTACATATCTTGCTGCAAATCTTCTTGCAGCTTTAACTACAATGTATCTTCTTGCATACTCAGGTGTGTGTTCAAACTGTTGTACTAATACTTTGTCCACCATAGGGTCATAAGTAAAGACATCTGTTTTGTTTTTTAAATCATATAAGTATTGGTTTCTAATAGTGTATTGATAAACATATTGATAAGGAGCCGAAGCTTCTACTTGAACACAGTTAACTTCTAAAGGTATTTTATTAGCTGTATCTCTTGAAGTTGTTATATTTAATTCTCTATTAAAAAACCATCCTTGTGACTGAACACTCATAGAAGTTTCATCTAAAATATTTTTAGCGACTGCAACGTCTGTACCAATGTTTCCAGTTATACTTGATACTGGACTTTCACCGATAAAACTTAGCATAGTATTTATTGCTTGTAATTCAGTTGTTGTAGATATTTGTGTAGTCATAGTTTTTATAAATTTTTGATTAAGTCGAGGGGGAAATACCTCTCGGCAGTGTCCCCCTCTTTGCGTAACGTAAAATTAATTACGCTTCGTCAATTACTATTGCTGCTTCTGGTCTCAGAACTCCGTGACCCATTGCATATTTAGCAACCATTAATGTTCCTTGTCTTCTAACATCGTATTCCATTTCAGTTTGCAAATCTAAAAGTTTTACAGTTCCAACGGCTGTTGGGTGTGAAACTAAACATACTGCATTCGTCATGTTTACTAGTTGTGGAAAAGAACCACCTTGTGTTGCAGAACCTTTACCAGGTACTGTTGTAACATTTGAAGAAACGAATTGAGGAGTAGGTACTAATTCTATTCCTGCAATTTTCATTACTTTACCAGATGCAACACCACCATTAGCACCACCTGTGAAGTCAATGTTGACTGCATTAGTAGCATTTGCTAATTTGTAGTATTCTTCTAGTCTGATAAATGCTTTTCTACCTTCTCTTGGAACGTAGTTAGCATCCATTGTTTTAGCTGCATCGAACAATGAATCAATCATTGCATTTGCTGCTGTAGCTGCTGTCGCTGAAGCAATCGAAGTGTTTTGGATAGTAGTACCTGTAGGGTACGAAGTATCACCAACGTTCGCTGCTGTAGTTTTAGCTGCTATACCTATTGTTTGAAGTACATGCGTGTCTTTTTGGAAAGCCAAGGCTCTGCCAATTTCAGCACTGTATGCATTTCTAACCGACCAGTGATTCTTAGCTTCTTCTAGATTACTCAAGAAGACGTGACTAATTAAAAGGTCGTTTATTGTTATTACTTTTTCGTTGTGGTTTACATCGGAACCAGTAATTTCGGCACCTGGCACGTGATATTCTGCAGAAATTCTGCCCATCACGGGGAAGGTACTTGACTTACCGCTTGCAATGCTTCTAACTTGTTCTTGGCCCGCTGTTACTGATGCTCTTTCGAATGAAGTAAGTACTTCACCAGAAAAAACTTTCAGGAACAATGCGTCTTCTGAACCAGAAGCGTTGACTCGTCCAATGGAAACGGGAGCTGCGTTACTCATATTGTTGTTTCCTTTGTGTTAAGTGTTATTGTTTAAGAAAGCCTTCACATTCAGTTTCCATAATCAAGATTGTCTTTCCTCAGAAAGGTCTCTTTAGTTGACTTGATAGTGTTAGCAGTTGCCACCTAGTTAGGTCGCACAACTATTTTATAATCTACTGTTTTTCAGTTTGTTTTGAACGTCACCTCTATAGGCTTCGTCTTTTGAATATCTATCATCATTCATTGCAGCCGTAACTTCGGCCCAAGACCTATATCCTACTGCGTTTGATGAGTTAGATTTGTTTGCAGATTGTAATGAAGGGTCGTCTCCTACATTATTTTTGAAACGTGCATTAAGACCTTGGATTGCTAAACGTGTAGCTTCCATATCTTTTCCATTAACAGTTTTGTTAAAAGAATTTATTTCTGCTTCGTTTAAATTATCCGCAGCCCAAGCCATCATATTATTGTATGGCTCTGCACCACCTACTTCTTGTTTTAAAGTATTAGAAGTTTGTGTTGCGATAGCTTCTTGGCCTTTAATAAAAGCGTCAACGTAATCTTTAGGTATTCCTGCTTTTTCTAAAGCTTCATAAGATTTGTCGTTTAACTGTCCGCCTTCATTATACTCTTCTTGTAACGTATCTAAATTAAGACCTGCATCTTTAACAGCTTTTTCTGCATCTTTGTTAATAGATAAATCTTTTTCTTCTTTATCTGTTACAGGTTTAGTTTCATTTTCATGAGTCTTTGTATTATCAGACTCTCCTAATTTATTTTCCAATTCACCATAAGCTTTTGCTAAATCTTGAGCGGATTGAAATTTTTCAGGCAACCAATCAGGTCTCTCAGTTTGACCTGGAGCGTCTGTTTTTAAGGTTGGTTTTGGTTCTTCTGCTTCTGTGGGTTGTATAATAACCCTTTCTAGTTCTGCCATTTTTTTATCCTTGAGGTTTTGTCATGTTGTCAGCAACTTTAGGAGCCACATCTTGAGCGGTATCCTGCATTTGTTGCATCTGTTGTTGTTGCATTGCAGCTTCTTGTTCAGCTTGTAATTGTTCTTGAGATTTTAATAATCCCTCAGTGTCAATACCAAGTCCTGTAGCTAGTCTAGTAATTAAATCTTGTGGATTTATTAGTTGAACTACTTGAGGATTCATTTGTGCAAGCTGACCTATCTCTGCTACAAACTCTCTTAATTTTTGTAAGTCATTACCACGTCCAAGTGCTTCTACACCTGTTATGATTGTAGGTCTTACTGAACCTTTAGGTAGTTTAGGAATTTCATTTTGACTTCCCATTCTATCCATTAGTAATTGCACTAGAGGTAATTGTAATTCTTGAGATAGTAAAGAATATATACCACCCATTGCAGTTTCTAATTCGTTTGCCATGTATCTAATCTCTTGAGCAGTTACACGTTCAGCCTGTCTTTGTATGGCTGTGTTTAATAAAAATGCATAAGCTAATCTTTCTTCTAATCTTGCGATAGCTTTTTCTACAGTTTGTAAATCATAAAATTTGTTTGCTTGTAAGACTGATACATCATCCCCACTACCAGATATAATGTCACCATTACGTGCTACAGCTATATCTCTTTTCTTTGTAGTTGAGTTGGGTCTTACCATGAAAATCATTTTTGCACTTGCAGCAGCAGACTCTACTAAAGATTGTGATAATCCTTCTAAAGATTTTAAATCTCCAATGTACTCTTCAACGTAACTACGTCCATAATCCTCACCGTCAACTCTAACCATTCTTAAAGCTAACCAAGGTAATTTATCTGAATTGTATGTACCAATAGATGAAGGTATTTTAATTCCTTTTGTTTCTTGGCATACATAAAATTTACCATTATCAAGTTTATAAACATGCGTATATAAATCACAGTTCGTTTCTGAATTTATTTTTTCTTTAGACATCATGGATAGAACTTGTTCTCTAACTTCATTGTCTAAAGCTAAAATAGAGACACTTTCTTTAACAACTATTTCTAATAAATTTCCTTCACCGTCTCTTTTACATACATATTGGTTTAAACCATAAACTCTCATGTTACCTTTTTTAGGGATATGAGCTAAAGCATTTCCACCTACAATAAGATGTTTAATTAATTCAAATGTTGGAACACGTAATGCTAGTGATTCAATTTTACCCATCACTTCACGTTCAATTTGAGATAAAGCTTTTTCTACTGAAGTTTTTAATTCTGGTTGTTGGTCTATTTGTTCTTTAGCTTTGCCTTGTATCGCTAGTCTAAAGAAAGGTTGATTTGGTGGGAGTAATAAAAGTAGTAATTTTGAAGCAAGGTTGTTAACGCCTCTACTACCTACTGATTGGAAGGGACTATAAAAGTCACTTGAATGTGTTTGATAATTTTCAGGAATTAAAGTGGGGATAGTTAACTCACTACACTCACGTCCTCTATCAAGGTAATGATTTTTTGTTTCGCTTAAAGCTTCGTATCGGCTTTCCGCTGTATCTTGAACGTTCATACCAGTGTCGTATTCAGACATTTATTATGGTGTTACGCTAGTACTAGTATTTGCGATATTTAAATCAGTTTGCATTGCAGCAGTACCCTTTTTAGATTTCTTTTTCTTAGCAATCTCTAAAGAATCTTCAGAAGCCAATTCAATAGTAGGCGCAAGTTCATCACCTGATGACATTGCATTTCTAACTGGAGTAATTGTTTCTTGTACTTGTTGCTCTGGCGGTTTTCCCATACACATAGTTGTTTCCTTTTGTTAATAGTCTGTTGTTATATTTAAATTAGAAGATTGACTTGTCACATTGTTCTTAACTTTTTTTGTTGCAATCACAGGTGTCTTGTCAATTTCTACTGGAGAAGCTTTAGGGTCTAAAATGTTTCCATCATTGAAATCTATCGTAGGGTCTTTTCTCACCATTTGTTGAGGTGCTTTGATAGCTTTTCCCATACACATAATTAATCTTCTCCTAATAAATTGTTTTCACTTCTTGTTTTTAAGTCTTTAAGCCAATTAACTACACTTCGTTGACCTGCTTTAAACCAGACAGTTTTCTCATTGTCTTTTAACTCAGGTGCTTTTTCTGGATAAATTTTATCTAAAACATTGATAAGTTCTTCCACAGTGTAAGGTAATTGGATGTCTTTTAAGTCGTCCATAGTGTTTTCCTTCTAATACGGGGTCTAATTATGACCATAAGTCCCCTGTTAAGTTTCCTTTTGCATACTCTGTTGCTCTGTTTTCAAAGAAATTTGTATGTTCTACGCCATTTAATACCCAATCTAGCCAAGGTAATGGGTTTGTTTTTTGATTGTAATTAGGTTTTAAGCCTAGTTGTAGCAGTCTCCTGTCAGCAATATGCCTGATATATAATTTTACATCATCAGCTTTAAGGCCCTGAACTTCTCCTAAGTTAAAAGCTAAATCTATAAATTTATCTTCAAGTTCAACCATGTCTCTACAAGTTTGATATAAAGTTTTCTTAAAATCATCATTCCAAACATTTTTATTTTCATCAATCAATGTATGAAATAGTTTTATCATGTTCTCTACGTGGTGACTTTCGTCTCGAATAGACCAGGTAACTATTTGGCACATGCCTTTCATTTTGCCGAAGCGTTGAAAGTTAAGCAGCATTATAAACGAGGCAAACAACTGTAGGCCCTCACCAAATGCAGAAAAGACGGCTAATTCACGGGCCATCCCTTCAATACCTTCACCTTTATCTTTAAATAAATAGGTATGTTTATTAGACATTGCTTTGTATTCTTGAAAAGCTTGGTACTCACTATCAGGTAAACCAATAGTATCATTAAGTAATGAATAAGAATGTACGTGGTTAGCTTCACTTGTTGCAATCGCAGACAACATCATTCTAATTTCAGGTGCTTTAAACTTGGGGATATAATTATCAAGATAAGCTTGTGCTATATCTACATCACCTTGAGTAAAGAATTTTAATATTTGAGATATTAAGTTTTTTTCTTTAGCATTTAATCTTTCATTCCAGTCTCTAACATCTTCAGCTAAAGGTACTTCACTAGGTAGCCAGTGCATTTTTTGTTGCATGTCATAAGCTTCAAAAGCCCATGGATAATCAAATGGTTTGTAGTGTGTTCTTCCTTTTAATAAACTCATATTCCCCTCATCAATTCTATAAATTCTATAATTAATATTAATCCTAATTCTACGGCTAGCACTGTGTGGTACACGTGCCAGAGTAAACCCAATGTCTTAGGTCGCTTAAAATTTTTAGCCCGTTTTTTGCGGGGTTTCGTTTCTTTGTTTTCAAATAGTCCACTGTATGTCATGCTCTTCCTTGTCTGTTATATTTTTTGTTATGTTGTAATTTAGTTTTTTTGTTAGGACTTTTTGAATGAACCCCTATTCTTTTTTTAGGTTTTGCCTTTAGTACAAATTGTGTAAAGTTTTGTTTGGCCATAATTATTCACAAGCAAGACAATCAGAATCACCATCTGGTCTTACAATCCTCTCTATTTTTGTTGATATAATTTCTGCTCTTTTAATTGCTTCTGAACGACAATAGTAAAGAGTCTTGATACCTTTCTGCCAGGCAGTGAGGTGTAATAAATGTAAATCTTTAATGTTAACATCTGAAGGTACAAAAATATTTAAACTTTGTGATTGGCAAATATACTTCTGCCTATCAGCAGCTAAATCTATAATCCAACGTTGGTCTATTTCTATAGCTGTTGCAAATACATCTTTTTCCCAATCATTTAATTGTTCTAAGTGTCTTACTGAACCTCTGTTAGCAATAATACTTTTCCAAGTTTCATCTGTGTTTATTTCTTTTTCTTTTAAAAGCTTTTCTAAAAACTTATTACGCATGAAGTGAGTACCACTCATAGTTTTTTGAGTATAAGCGTTAGCACGTAAAGGCTCTATTGATGGACTTGTTCCACCACAAATAATACTACTACTTGCGTTAGGTGCTACAGCTAACATATGAGCAAATCTTAAACCAGTGCCTTCCATGTCAGGTGCTTCACCTCTTTCCTCTGCGAGAATTTTAGAAGTTTGTAAAGACTCTTCTTTAATTTTTGAGAAAATTGTTCTGTTAATTCCTTTAGCTATAGCACTTGCAAAAGGTATGCTTTTACTTTGGAGGTAAGAGTGAAAACCCATAGCACCAAGTCCGATACTACGTTCACGCATAGCAGAATACTTAGCCCTACTAAGGCTATCAGGAGAATTATTAATAAAATACTCCAATACATTATCGAGGAACCTAACCACGTCAGGTATAAATTTAGGGTCATCTTTCCATTCATCATATTTTTCTAAGTTAAGAGAAGATAAACAACAAACTGCTGTACGTTCTTCACTGGTTGGTAATGTTATTTCACTACATAAATTTGAGTGATGTACTTTTAATCCAAGTTTCTTTTGACTGAGTGGCAAACTCTTTTGTATTGTGTCAATAAAAGAGAGGTAAGGCTCACCAGTGGCAACCCTAGTCTCCAGAATTTTTTGCCACAATCGTTTAGCTGAGACTGTTCTAATAACTTTGTCTGTATGAGGGTCAATAAGTTCCCAATCATCGTTAGCACTAGGATTGATAGTACACTGATTGATAATAGACATAAATTTATCAGAAATATTAACCCCGTGGTGCAGGTTAAGACACTTCCTATGAATGTCACCACCACTAGGTTTACGTAACTCCAGAAATTCTTCAATTTCGGGATGAGATATATCTTGGTATGTTGCATAGCTTCCTCTTCTAGTTTTTCCTTGAGAGAATGCTAACATTTCACTATCCACTACATGCATAAAAGGTATTGAACCTGATGATTGTGAACCACCAGATGTACCAGTTCCATCACTTCTTATATGGCCCCAGTATCCTCCGATACCTCCACCAACAGAAGCTAAGAATGCATTTTCTGTGTAATGATTTGTTAAACCTTCTCTACTGTCTGGTACATAATTAAGAAAGCACGAAATTGGCATTCCTTTTTTAGTACCACCGTTAGTTAATATAGGTGTAGAAAACATGAACCATAGCTTAGACACATAATTATAAATTCTTTCAGCCATTTCAGAATCATCAGAAAATACTTTTGCTACTCTATAAAAAGCTTCTTGAGGGCTTTGCTCTTTATCTGTTAAGTAACGGTCTTTTAATATTCTGAGTCCTGCTTCTGTTAAATTTGTGTCTCTGCTATAATCCATGTTGTTCCTATTTAGTTTCTTTGAGTTGTTTATTAATAATAAAATCTATGTACTGTTTAGCTTTCAGTAAATCCTGGACACCGTTTTTCTTAGTGTGTCTAAGTAAATACTTAATGACATTGCCAGTACAAAAATCCAATTTGTTAGCTATAATAAAATCTATTGGTTCAATTTTATGCTGCGTATAATGAGGAGGCTCTTTGATTAAATCTGCCATAAATGAATCTCCCCTGTTTTCATGTTGTAATCTTTGTGTCTGAGAATTTTAGCAACACGAGCTTGTTGTAAAGCGTCATGTTCAAACAGTCCGTGTTTTTCAAAAGTCTTAACTACTAACTCCCACATCTTTTTTAATGACATGTTTTTATCGTTAAGAATTTTCTCTGCTGTTACTTTTCCAACACCAGGTATTCCTGAAAATCCATCAACGGCATCACCTGTCATTGTTTGAATCATGTGCCACCAATCGCAATGCTTTGGAGCGTTCTTAGTTAATGTTTCACCATTATATAAATGACCTGGAATTTGTCTCAGGTCTTTATCAATAGAACAGATAATTTTCTGCTCACCCTTTGAAGGTTTGGTTGCCAAGATGCCCATGACATCATCAGCTTCTAAGTTCGGAAGGATTATAGCATCATATTCCTCAATTAGAAATTTACGTAATGGACTCAATAAAAGAGGTTTACGTTTTTGTTTTCGATTGTCCTTGTAGGTTGGTAAAACATCTTTTCGAAAATTGTTTTTATCAGTCAACGCTACAACTATTTTATCTGCATTTAGTTTTTCTTTCAGGTCTTCAATTTCTGAAGCTACTAAATATTTACCTTGGGTCTCTTCCGCATGCAGCGTCCAGAAACCATTACCCCAATGGGTATCTACTTCGGATTGTACTGCGGCTTTATAAGCTACAATATCCCCGTCAATTATTATTGTCTTTTTCATTTCTATCCTTGTTGATTTATTTTTTTTGTGTAAAAAGTTCTGCTAATGGAATAAGCACACACTTAGAAGCGTGATGGTCACCTACCATTTTTGTATTTTTTGAAAACTTCTTAACTATCTTCTTCAGTTGCGAAACTTTAAATATAAGTTTGCAAAAGTCTTGTTTACCGTGGGCTAATATATGCACCCAATAGTCAGCTTCAGTTGCTTCTAGTCCGCTAGGTTTACCCCAACTTTCTATTTCTATTGCGATGTTACCAGTCTTGGCCCACCAGTCTCTTTCTGTTTTAACTTCTACTTTTGATTTGTCTGCAATCAATAAGTTGGCTACTTGTTGTTCTCTGTCTTGACCGTACTTTAAATCCAGGTCAAACTTTTTGTTAGCTTTGGTCATCAATGTGTTCCACTCCAATTTGTGTGAGATTTGTATTGGCCTGTTAAAGGCACTCTTAAATTAAAATGTTTGCCAGTTCGTTCGATACATTCGACAGCTAACTTTCCAACTTCTTCTGCTTTATCTTTAGGACATTCAATTTGTATTTCATCATGTACCCAAAGTACTTGTTGAACATCTTTAAAATTTTTGATTGCTTTATCAAATTCAATTAACCACTGCTTACACACTACGGCTCCTGCCCCCTGTAAAAGTGTATTTAATGCGCTGAAACTATTTCTTACTTTAATATGTCTTTTATCAAGACCAATTAAGAAACCTCTTTCAGCAGAGAGTTGAACTTGTTTTATTAATTTACTTAATGCGGGTAAACTATTTAAGAAACGTTTTTTTACTTGAGCTGCTTCTTTATTAGACTTACCAGTTACTTCTGCGATTTTTGAAACGCCTGCGCCATAGAGCCAACTATACAGAAATCTCTTACTTTGGTCACGAGTATCTAAACCCGCTAACTTTTGATTTTCAGTATGTATGTCACCGTTAACTACAACGTTAGCATAATCACCGTTATCAAATTTTGCTATGAAGTGGCCTAAAAGGCGTAATTCGAGTCCGCTTACATCGCATCCCACTAATATTTTATCTTTAGGTACAGTAAATAATTCTCTAAACTCTTTACCATAAGGGACACTCACTGCGGGTACTTGTCCTAAGTTAGGATGCATATGAGTGGCCCTACCTGTTACTGCATTGTTAGTATTTACAGTTCCATGTAGCCTCCCTTGTTTTTCTAGTTTTAAATAAGCTTGTTTACCTTCGGCTAACATACCAATACGTTTTTCTAAAAGAAAATAACGTGCAAGTAATTTAGCTTCTGGAAAGTCTAATGAAGTTAAAACTGTATCATCAACTTTTGGTAAACCATCATTCGTAAATACAGTAGGCTTCCAGTTGTACTTAGTCTTTAATCTGTCAGCTATTTGTCTACGACTTGATGGATTAAACTCTACCACTTTATCTTTTAGTGGTTTGCCAGTTTTTTCTGAAACTCTTTTAATAGTAATAGGCTTAAAAGTTTCTTCCATTTCTTTTTTGATATTGTTACGTTCACTAGATAACTCAGCGTATAGTTTGGTTGCTTTTTCTTTATCAAACATCACACCATATATCTCTTGCCTACTTATTAGTTCGGCTACAGCGTGTTCTATATCTAACGATTGGCCCAAAATTTTCTGTCCCAAAATCTTTTGATATAATGTATGAGTAACTTCTACGTCCTGGACACAGTACTCTAGCATTTCAGGAGTAAAAACTGACCAATCAGTATCTATTTGTTGCTTATAATTTCCTAATCTTATTCCCCAAGCTTTAAGGCTGTGGCGATTAACTAAATTTCTAGGATAATTTATTGTATGCACACGCTTCATATCTGAGTCTGTTAAGTCAGACCAAATTAGACGTGTGGCAACTAATGTATCAAAAACTTTTGCTTTAGTTTTAAATCCATATAATTTTTTAAGAACAGGAATGTCATATTTAATGATGTTATGTCCAATGATTAACTCTGCTTCCGATAATAATTTTAAAGCTTCATTAACTCCTACCTGTATTACTTTATTAGATTCTATATCCTTTAAAACAATACAGTGAATGGTACTCACTTCATTATATAATCCATTGCTTTCTAAATCGAAAACATATTTCATATTTTAATCTTCTTTATTTTTAAAACGTTAACTGTTGGGATAGTGGTAACGTTACCTACGTCTCCTAAAGTACCGTCTGAATTAAAATTCACATCACCTGCAACAATATGTAATTCTTTATCAGCTTTGATAAGCCAACCGTTTGAAATACAAATTGTAACTTTACTATTTACTGCATCTTTTAAACTTAACCACTCGGCTGTTCCGTTGATGTCTTTCCAGTGTAAAGAAACAAATGGTGCGTTTAATATCTTTTTATTTATTGTTGGTAATTTCATAATTAATGTAATGTTGTTATTTCTATTTGAACTCGACATGCAGCTTCATCCATAATTGACATTTGACTTAGGACTGTCTCTGCAACATATTTTAATTGCAAAGATGGAAGTCCTAAAACAACTTCGGAGTATGGATTTTTTTTAGCCCACTCCATTGCTGTTTGTATTTCAGCAGTAAGAGTCCAAATTTCTGTTAGTTTTATCCTACGTTTTCTTTTTGTTATTGGTTTAGAAGTCATTTCTTTCCTTTGCTTCTTCAAGACAATGTGTGACATCATTAAAAAACAAAGTTCCAGATTTGCCTGTTTCTCCAACGTGTCTGTTTTTAAGGACACGGACAGTTGTGTATTTATTATTTTCTTCATCACTCTGATTTCTTTCCAATCCAATGACGCAGTCAGCTAATTGAGATATGGCCTGAGACCCTCTAAGAGAATTCAATGATGTTTGAAGGCCATCTTCAAATCCTTTATCTCCAAGCGGCCTACGAAGGTGACTCACAAGTATTAAACCAATACCAGTCTCTTCAACTAAACTTCTAAGCCTAGTCATTGTGACATCTATTAATTTACGTTCATCGTAAGTTTCTAATCCAGAAACGACAATACTAAGATGGTCAAGTATAACCCAACGTACACCGAGACCTTTAGAAAGATAACGAATTTTGGATAATAGATTTTCAGACTCGGTTGAGCCGAAACTGTCATATAGATACAACAAGCCACTACCCACTGTTGAACTAAAACTATTTTTAAATGTATCATCGTCTATAACCTTCCTGTCCAGGTGTAATGGTTTTTTAACTTCAATGGCCATAAGACCAAGTGCTGTACGTTTAATACTTTCTTCAAGTGCGATGTAACCTACACTCTGCCCTAGTTTAATAAGATGGTGACCAATGTGTCGACATAACTGTGATTTACCTTGTCCAGTACCACTTGTTATAACAATCAATTCACCAGTTCTCATTCCTCTTGTCTTTGTGTTTAAACATTCAAAAGGATATGGAATTGTCTCATTAGTATCTTCTTTAATTAATGTATCAAAAATTTCTTCACCAGAAACTATACCGTCTGGTCTGTAGGCTTTAGCACCCCACATACAATCAATTAATTCTTTTGTCTTACCTTGTACTAACATTTCGTTAGCGTCTTTAAGTGGAAGAGTTGCAATTTTGCATTTTCCAGGTGTAAATATTTTAGAACATTCTTGAGCTGCTGCTTTACCCGCAACATCAGAATCCATCATTAAAATAATAGACTCAAATTTTTCTAACCATTCGAGTTGCTGTTGCAAATCTTTTTTAGCACCTTGACTACCAGTCTTGATGGAAACACAAGCCCATTTGTTATTTTGAATTGCGGAAAGTGACATGCAGTCAATTTCTCCTTCTAAAACACAAACTGTTTTCCCACCGTTACGCCATAAGTTTTGTCCAAACAATACGGCTTTCTTACTATCCCCAATCCATTGAAAGGACTTGTCGGGATAACGTAATTTCTGTGCAACTAATTTATTATCTTTGTCGTAGTAGTTTGCAATCTGAACTGATTTACCGTTATGTTTACCAGTTTGGTAATTAAACTTATTTACTGTGTCTGTATTTATTTTTCTTTTAATTAAAGGTTTACAGTCACCTTCTATTAAATTTGTATTTGTGTTTTCCATAACCGCTTCCTGTTTTTCATATGTTGAATAATAATGACCGCAACCAAAGCAATGGCCGTGTCCGTCTGTATAAACCGCAACATTATTTTTGCTGTGACATTGAATACAAGGAGCGTGATATGAAAATTCGCTATTTTCCATATTGATATTCCTTTAAAAATTTTAGGCTAAAAAACAAAAAGGCCCCTAGAAATTAATCTAAGGGCCACAGAAAAGGTAAGCTATGAAACTTACCTATTTTTTGTATACACTACTTTAACTCGGCTAGCCAACTTTTTGGTATGAATTTATCAGAATACATAAACTTATGTTTCTGACACCACATAGCATATGTCGTACGAGACAGTTTGGATATGCGAGTTAGTGAATTAGAAAAGACAAATCTTAAATCCAACTCTGGATAAAGGTTCTTAACTAAAATATGTTTTTGCTTATCAGCCGTTAAAAATCTACCCTTACCTTCAATGTACATAAGGCTACCGTCTTTTTTTGTTAAAACAAAATCAGGGGTATACCTGTGTGACTTTTCTGGTTTGATATATTTTATTACTTTGGTTTCATACTCAAAAGGTATTTTTGAATATGTCAGTTGCCTTGCTATTTGCTCTTCAAGGCCAGACCGATATTTAGAAGTCGTCTTCTTGGGCCACCACTGGTTGGGTCTCATTATCAAACTCCTGAGTTTCTGAAGCTGTGTAGCCTTCTTCTTTCTTAAACCCATGCCCACTGGAATCACTCCCACCTTCTACTAGTTTAATTACTTGAACGCCTTTAAGCCTCATTGATACACCCGCACCTACCATTGAAGTGTAATACGGAATTAATTCTGAACTTACTTTTAATTCTGAACCACCCCAAACATTTACATCTTTTAATGGAATGCCTTTAGCGTCAAAAATTGCAGGTTTGTTTTCAAAAGTTTCACCAGTTTTCATAGTGACTACTGATTTACATTTAAACTTAAATATAACATTTCCAGTAGGGTTGCCTTCATCGTCTAACTCATCATTGTAAGGTGAGCTAGCTTGTTTTATTGTTTTACTTTTAGACTTCTCTTTTGCAAGAGTAAGACTTTCTTTAACCACGTCATCAATAACATGCATTATTGCTCCGCAGTCTTCTTTTTTTATGACTAGATTTACTTTATAGTCACCTGGGTCACCGAATTTAGTATCAGCAGTTGTTAACCAGGGAAATTGAGCAACTCCAACTGGAGTCACTATCTTTGTATAGCTGTTCGCCATTATTTTCCTCATTGTTATTTATATTGTTGTCACTTGTTATTATTCCTTTAGATTGCAATTTCACAATTTCATCTATTGGAAGATACTCAAAGTCATCCATATTTATTCCTTTGGTTCTAATAGGGGTACTAATCACCTCTTTAGTGGGTTGGTTTACGCAAAAAAGAACTCAGACTGTAAAACCTCATGTATATTGAAGTCACCTTTTTCTGGAACAGTTGGTAATTTTTTACGTTGCTCTTCTGTAAGTGAGGGTTGTATAGATAATTTAAAATCCTCTAGTGGACATTTATCATCATACAACTCTACAAATGTTTCTCTGATTGTATCTGCAAGAACTTGTGAGTCCGCAGCTAATGTTCCAAAAGAGTCATGAACATTACAAAAATGAGAAATGCCTTTATCGTAAGCTTTACATACGACTAACATCATATGAGCAGAATCCTGGCTGTGAATAAAATTCGGGGGCAGCCCGTTAGAGGCTTTAACCACAGAGTACTTTTCTGTCTCAACATTTATTCTTGGTTTTATTATTTCACCAAACATTCTAGTTTTAACTCTCATAGATTTAAACTCTGGATAATCTTGAACGACTGGAAAGCCGACTGGATTAACCCAACGTATGCTGTGTCCCGCTTTAGCTAAAACTTTTGCACAGTTTTGTAAAAACGCCATACCTAATCTAGCAGATGATAAAACTTCACCCATACTGTCCCAGATAACACCTGATAAAAAAGTGCAAGCTTGGAATGATGAACTCCCAAATGGATGGTCGTCCCCCTGGTCTTTTCTTTTAACTAAATCCTCATCAACAAAATCACTACAAGAATATCTAGTAGAACCGTAAGGACTAGTCATGATTGCTCTTTTTACAGTTGTACGTTTTACTCCAAACTGTAACCAAAGTTTTGCATAAGGGTCTTCGGTCATTGTTTTTAAATTAGCAATGACAGCATCTTTAACCACTGTGTAAACATCTTGTGGTTTTTCAGATTTACCTAAGTTAACCGCTTTGGCTGTTTTGGTATTTTTTAAAATCCCACTGTAGTGCTGTATTCCGTTACAACTTCCATCCTGGTTACAGATAAAAGTACTAAGGTAACCATAACCTACAGCTTTAAATGAAGCCCACTCATTGGCCCATGCAAGAAATTGAAAAGGTTTGTCGGCCATTTCCCACTCTCGATTTGTAAATGGGTCAGCCTGGATTTTTTGAAACATTTCTAAATTATCATCAACCCATTTAACTTGCTCTTCTCTTGTAACTTTATCTACACCAAACAATGCAGCACCAGTGACAGCTAGCCAGTAAGCACCTTTATTTTCTTCAGTTATCTTTTTACCAGTACCTAAAAGGTGCAATGCTTTTGCAAAGTCAACACCTTGTATGTTTAGATAATTTGTAACTTGATAACATCTAGACCTAAAATCTAAAGTATGTGCATGATAAAATACTTTTTCTTTAATCATGTGTGCCATCCATCTAACTTTTGCAAACAATAATCTTTTTGATTTTTGTCTAGCATTATCAGTATGTATTTTTACAGACTCTATTCTAAATATCTGTCTTGCTATTTTATTAGTTTCAATATCATGGGGCTTACTTGGTAAGTCCATAAGTTCAGCTAAAGGTAAACCACCAAGAGCAATATTTTTCTCCCAGGCTTTATCTAAAACATTTAAGATAAATAAATTTATTTTATAAGGTGTATCTTGTTGTGCATTTACAGCTTTATAAACTAAAGGCATTTTTACATTTTCTAAATCAGCTAAGTTTTTTCTATTACGATATTTAACTAAGGTTAATGGTTTGATATGTCTTGAATAATAACCACCACCTTTTGTACTGCCTTCCTCCCAACGTCTTGGTGCAACGATAGTTGGAAAATATTCTGGAGCAAGAACTTCTAGAAAATCATTTCTACTATTAATCCATTCTAAAGTTTTTGCTGTTGGTATTAATTTCTTTTCTCTACGTTTTTTAATAAACACAGTTTGAATGTCACAAAGTCCAGTATGAACACACATTAATTCTATAAGTTTGTAACCTACATGAACTTTCTCGCTTCTTGTCCACTGTGTCCACTCAATGTTATTCTTTTGTGCTGATTCTCTTAATTTACGTCTCTTGTATTGATAGCCCGATGAACGTCCCTCTAAGTCAGCTTTAACAACTCCATAGTGTTCAGGTTTACTTTCTTCAAATACCCTAAGAGATATTTCATCTTCTACTTTACTTGCTACATTTATAGCAGCACTTGTTAGTCTTCTAGAAATAGTAATACAGTTGATAATAGACTTTGAAGCTATCAAAGCCATTGTGTCTGGTTCTAATAAAGATAGTAGTTTTCTAGATATTGGTTGAACTCCTGGTATTTTGTGACCTTCCTCACAATAGGCCTTTATACCTTCTGAGAAGGGCCTGATTGAGTTTGATAAGAGAGTCTTACCATAATTAGTAAAAGACTCTTCACCTCTCTGCTTGTGTTCTAATAACCTTTTTCTAAACCTGTTTATTCCTCGGTCTCTCATATCCTTCTCCAGGTCTAGTTGTTCTTTGAGAATAGAGAACGGTAAAGTAATTCCTTTTGTATTATCCATAGTGTATTTCCTTTAGTTAGTTAGGTAGACATTTAGCCCCTTGGTTCTAATAGGGGTACCAATCACCTCTTTAGTGGGTAGGTGAACTTAAAAATTTTTATGTGTGTTGGATAGCGTTGAAGTGTTGGTATACCTTAATAGTAATCGAAACAGTCCGTTGGTGGACTAATGATACCTATGGTTTAGAAAACCGATGCTCTATCCAACTGAGCTAAGAGCGCATAGATATCATTCCGATGGTTTACTACAACTTTCAACGCTAATCCAACTTTTTTTTAACCCGCTAAGAGGTTTTTAACAACGGTTTGTCTTCGTCCGTTGCTTCAATCCCAGTAGTGGGTTCAAGAACATTTACGTAGTTTTTTAAGTTCACACTTAAAATTCTAGCGTACTTACCAATCATACGTGGGTCACTGTGGCCCACCCATTCTTGAGTAAACTTTTCTGGAACACCATTGTTAATCAAATTGGAAATCAATGTTCTACGACAAGCATGTATTGTAAAACGTGCATCGCCTTGTAGGCCCATTGCTTTACGTAGCTTACGCCACGCAGAGTTTGGTCTCCATTTTGGAAAATCACTAAACAATTTTTGTTCAGGTCTTTTATCTAAACAAAAACGTTTTATAATTTTCTGCGCTCTAGCAGTCAAGGGTACGCCTCTTGGTTCATTATTCTTAGTGTCGTATAAAGTGACTCTATCACCAAACACTTGACTAACTTTTAACCGTTGTAGTTCAGACAAACGACATCCTATATCCATTAACAATAGAAAAAAATCTCGCTCATCATCCATACCCCATTCCGTAAACAAACTAATTAAAGTTTGCTGTTCTTTATCCGACAAGTACCTTAACTCATGACTGGGTTCTTTTAACCAGGTGATAAATGGCTTTCGTTCTAATTTGTAAACACTCCATCGTTGCTGACAGAATGTTAACATCGTAGATAAAGCAGACAAGTATCTATTAATCGAACCATTTTTAAGATTTTTATTTCTTAAATGTTCAACCAGACCGTCTATATCATTTTCATCAATGTCATTTATAAAAGTATCTTCTTTAAAGTATTCAATAACTTTAAGTCCACGGCCGATGACACTTTCATCTTTGCCTTCGTCCCATCGCATTTTGCAGACTCTATTAAAAACTTGTCGAAGTTCTTTTGGATTAGCTTTCTTCATGTATATACCTCCTTTCCATACCTTAAAGCTATAAGGTTGATTAGTTGTTAACAGAATCATAAAGACGCTTCCCACGATTTGTTAGACTAACTAATTTTCTTCTACGTTCCATCGGGTCTTCTCTTGTTTCCACAAAATTTAACCCTTCGCTTCTATTCCACTTCCACTTTGCAAGTATTGAAACGTTACGACTTACACTTGACTGAGTCATGTCTAAGTCATCTGCAATAGCTGTCATCGGTACTCCCGTATCAGCAAATTTTCCCTGACTATGTATTGCAACATAAAGAAAAATTGCGATTGTTTGACTTTGTATGTCAGCATCATACTTTCGAAATTTCTGAATCGCTGATAACATTTTAAGTCCGCTCATTGTTTACTCCTAATGTCTCTTGATTAACGAGAGAAGACAGGCACTCTCATAGTTATTTGTTTAGTGTTTCGGTACGGTAAATAACCTAAATTCACACCTAATCAACCGTCAAAATTATCTCAGGTAAACACGCCAATATGCGATATCCAAAATGATTTCTCCATTTTCACGGCTAACTTTAATCTTACTCCAACTCTTCCATTTTTCAATGAAAAGCTGACAAAGAATAAAATTGATTCTCATATTTACTCCTTGGTTACTTAATTGATTGGTGGTGATTGACACATATTATGCACATAAGTGCCTTTAATATTATGTAAAACAGTAGTATGCACAAAACGTAATTTATTGCACGCTTGTTGATTTAATAATATATTTTCCATTAGCCTCCTTTCTTTTAAATGATTGATAAAAGTATTCGCCCCTAGTCGCCCCTAGTAAAAGAGGTCGCCCCTCGAGTCTTACGAATTTAGTTGAATGGAATTATTTTCTCTAATGATTTAGTGTAACAACAGAGAATAACCCTAATTTGCATATAAGTGACCGTAAACATTAAGATGTTTACATGCAATCACTTTTTGGTTGATTCTTTATTTGGTTTGACCTGGAAAGATTTAGCTTTTCTTCCATCTATCCAACCTTCAACAAATGGACTATCCTTTAAACCATCCATAGCGTCTATGTAAACTGTAAGCTCACCCGCATTAGTTGGCATAGTAATATAACAAGTGCCTTTATTCCTGACATCAAATTCAATGCCTTTTATTTTTTTAATAATAAACTTTTTTTTTGTATTTTCTTTTTCCATAGTTCCTTTTAGCATAGTTTCCTTTTCTGTTGTATTAATTATTAGTCGCCCCTAGCAGCTCGCCCCTAGTAAAAACAAGGTCGCCCCTAGTCGCCCCTACATTCTCGCCCCTAGTAAAAGTGGTCGCCCCTAGTAGCTGCACACGGAGAAACCAGGCAAACCTAGCCTCTCCGCTATTACAGATATTTAAGGTATAAAAAGCCTTCAAGCTTTTTACATAGTGAGTTTATGAAATTCACTAGCTGTCTCTTATACACATCTCCGAGCCCACGAGA
>OJFX01000057.1_pt1 | contig 30335 bp, 17 predicted proteins | sample 1594171 | NCBI WGS metagenome assembly OJFX01 (sample SAMN05416840, study PRJEB24817) | seawater metagenome | isolation source: Sea water | place: Canada:Atlantic | collected 2013-07
CTTGGAGGCCTCGGTGCGCGTGATCGACGCAGTGATCACGCGCACCGAGGCCTCCAAGGGCATTGGAGATACCGCCGTGCAGGTGCCCCTCGCCATCGAAGTCGGCGGCGCCCGTTCGTCGGTGGAGGTGGAGTTGATCGGCCGGGAAGCGCGGCTCCAGGGCCATCGCATTCCCGTCGATGCGGACCTGGAGAAGGGATTCGGCTTCGTCGCCCTGACGGCCGATGGCCGTCCTTCCGACGATCGATTCTGGTTCGTATTCGGCGATGACCCGACCCTGGAAACCCTCGTGGTGTCCGAGCGGGATGACATCGCCCGTATTGGCACCATCGCCTCTGAGCTGACCCTCGATCGATCCCTCACCCTCACGAGCCGCCGCATGAGCCCGGCGGACGCGACCGGTGGGGATTTGAGCCTCGCGGGTTCCGCCCTCGTGCTTTGGCAGGCTCCGCTACCCCAAGGCGACGCCAAAGAGACGGTCGACGAGTTCATCGATAACGGTGGTGTCGTCTTGTTTATGCCACCGCAGGTTCCCGAAGGGGAGTCCTACCGCGGGGTGCGATGGACGGAATGGAAAACGATCGAGGTGGGCGATGCTCCGCGCTCCCCCGAGACCTGGCGCGCCGACGACGATCTCCTCAAGACGGGGGCCGACGGCACGCCGCTGCCCGTCGGCGAAGTCGAGCTGTACCAGTGGTGCGGCATCGAGCTCTTGGACCAAGAAGATCACACCCACCAGTCCCTGGCATCGCTGACGGCCTTGGACGCGAACGCGGGATCGAATCAGACCCTCGACCGCTTGCTAGTGCGAGCCGCGACCTTGAAGGGCGGCGCATTCTTTCTCGGGGCGTGGCCAACCCCCGAAAGCAGCAACCTCGCGAGCCAGGGCATCGTCTGGGTAGCGATGGTGCAGCGGGCCATCGAACTCGCGGCCCGCGGTCAGTCCACTGACGCCCAGCGGGATGCAGGCCCCAGCGATTGGCTCACGGAAGACTGGCGGCCCGTGGGAGACAGCGGCGTGAGCCTCTTCGACCGCGAGCTTTTCGCCGGTGTTCTGAGCGACGGCGAGGAGTTCATCGCGCTGAATCGACCTGAATCTGAGGATGCTTCCGCACCCCAGCCCACCTCTGCGATCCGCGACCTCTTCGGAGACATCGACGTCGTGGCGGACGCGGTATCGGGCGGCTCCGAGGAGTCGGGTCTGCTCGAGGAAATCTGGCGCATCTTCATGGGTCTGGCGCTCGTGGGACTCTTGGCGGAGGCACTCCTTTGCGCAAGTGAAGGCGACGCTCCCCCCCTGGACGCGCCCGACGTGGGAGGGAAAGCATGATGGGGCTCAACGGTGTCCCGCTCGGGACCTGGGGACTCTTGCAAGCGCCCGCCCTGGACGGCGCGCGGCTCCAGCTGCACGCTGGCCCTACGTTTTGGTGGATCGCTGCCGCCGTGATGATGCTGGCCATTGGGCTGTCCGTCCGCGCGTGGCTGCGCAGCTACAAGCGGTCGTCCATCGCCTTGCTCGAGACGATTCGATTGATGCTCGTGGCGCTGGTGCTCTTCGCGTTGGCTCAGCCCGAGTGGGTCGTCACGGAAACCCCTGACGAAGCGCCCCTGGTCACGGTGCTCTGGGACGACTCCGGGAGCATGGAAACCCGGGACGTCTCCGGCGGCGACTCCCTGCGAACGCGGGCTGAGACCGTCTTCGCCCAAGTCGCGACCATCACGGGTGAGGCCAGTTCCGACTCGGACAGCGGAGGCACCGCAGCGGAGAAGGAGACCCTCAATCGCTTCGATCTTGTCGCGTCGCCTATCTCGGGCTTCCAGGCCGATGCGGCCGACGCCGAAGGAGATCCCGAGGGAGTGAGCCCTGACACGGCGACTCCCAAGCAGGTTTCGAAGCTTGGAACCGACCTGACGACGCCTCTCACGAGCCTGCTCGACCAAGAGAATCTGCGTGCGGTCATTCTCCTCTCCGACGGGGATTGGAACGAAGGCGGCGCGCCCTCCGACGTGGCGATGAACTACCGCTTGGCGGGCATTCCCATCTTCACGGGCTGCGTAGGCAGCCCAACGCGCCTGCCGGACATCTCGTTGAGCCCCGTGGATCCGCCGGCGTTTGCCATCGTCAACCGGCCCATCGATCTGCCGGTGGCCATCGACAGCGCCATGCCCCGGGACGGCTCGACCACGATCACGCTCTCCGATGAGAACGGCGTGATCGAGTCCCATGCGTTGCTCGTGCCCGCCCAGCGCACGACCCCCGACAAGCTGGTCTTCCGGCCGACCGCGGCGGGCCGCGTGAAGCTCACGGTGGAGGTCGCGCCCGTGCCCGGGGAGCTCGATGAGTCGAACAACATTCGGACCTTCGAGATCGACGTGCGCGAGGAGCGCCTGCGCGTGCTGCTCGTGGAGGGCTTTCCGCGTTGGGAGTATCGTTACCTCCGGAACGCGCTGGTGCGCGACCCTGGCGTGGAAGTGGATTGTTTCCTGACGCATCCCACGCTCAAGGGTGTGGGTGGTGGGCCCAACTACCTCGATGCGTTCCCGCCCAAGGAGGCCCTGTCCGGATACGACGTCGTGTTCGTTGGCGACGTGGGCCTCGGGAACGAAGGCTTGTCCGTGGACGAGTGCGACATGCTCGCGGGTCTTGTGCGGGATCAGGCCAGCGGGCTGATCCTCATGCCGGGTCTCGGCGGCGGCCATTCGGAGCTCGCACAGACGGAGCTCGGCGAGCTCTTCCCCGTGCACTTTGAGAAGGGCCAGATCCACGGCCACGGGGATCCTGTGCCATCGTCTTTGGTCCTTACCGAGGCGGGTCGCAACAGCTCGCTGACGCGCCTTCTTCCGAGTGCCCAAGACAACAGCACGCTTTGGAACGACCTGCCCGGGTTCCAGTGGCACGCCCCGGTTCGCCGCAGCCGCGCAGGCTCCCAGGTGCTGGCGGTGCACGGCGGATCCGAGAACGAATACGGCCGCATTCCGCTCTTGGTGACGCGCACGGCGCGCACGGGGAAGGTCCTCTTCATGGGCACCGATGCCGCCTGGCGTTGGCGTGAGGGCTACGAGGACCGCTATCACTACCGTTTCTGGGGCCAGGTCATCCGATGGATGGCTTACCAGCGCTCGATGAACGTGGGCGAGTCCATGCGACTCTTCTTCACCCCCGACCGTCCCCGCGTCCGCAGCACGATCGCGCTGAACGCAAACGTCATGGACGCCAGTGGTGCCCCCCTCGGGGACGCCACCGTGACGGCCCGCATCGAGTCCCCGTCTGGCCGTATCCAGCGCATTCGCTTCGAGCCCGCCACGGAGTCCGGCGACAGCATCGACCGGGACGCCTGGGGTCTCTACAGCGCCACCTTCCAGCCGAAGGAGCCCGGCCGTCACCGCGCCACGCTGACCTGTGAGGAGACCGGAGCGACCCTCGAGGCCGAGATTCCCGTCGTGGGCGATCCCCTGGAGCAAATCGGCCGCCCCGCGCGCTTCGACGTCATGGAGGAGCTGGCCCAAATGACCCGCGGGGAAGCCCTCCAGAGCGTCACCCTCGATGTTATTGCGAAGCGCTTACTCGAACTTCCGCCGCCCCAACCGCTGATCACCCGAATGAGGGTTTGGGCGCACCCGTTACTTGGTGGACTCATCGTGGGCCTAATGGGCCTGTTCTGGATCGGACGAAAACTCGTCGGTCGCGTCTAATGGTCCAACGCCCGCCTTCCCAAACCGGCTACCCAAGCCGTGCGTCATGAATGAAACCAGACAGGGGCCGCCGCCGCCGCCGAAACGACTGGAGAGCAATCTCCGCTCGTACCGGTCGCGGATGCGCCTCACCAAGCTGACGGAGCACTTCGCGGTGGCGCTATGCGCCCTCGTGGTGTCGTTCCTGATCGTCGCAGCCCTGGATCGATTCTTCGATACCTCCGGCGCCGTGCGCGCGGTTCTCTTCGGAGCCTCCCTCGCCGTCTCGGCGTTCATCGTGCCGCGGGCGCTGAACCGTTGGTTCTTGCGCCATGGCAACCTGCGTGAGGTGGCCCGCGAGGTGACTCTCCGGGATGCGGCCGTGGGGGATCGATTCCTGGGGGTCTACGAACTGAGCCGTGACGCGGAAGAGTTCGAGCGCAGCCCCGAGCTGGTGGCCGCAGCCATCGCCCAAGGCGAGCGCGACCTCGGGGACTTCGACCTCAAGCCGCTCTTGCCGCCGTCAAGGCACAAGCGCGCCCTGGGACTGCTCGCCATCCCCGCCGCGGCGGCCGCCGTATTCGCCGCGACCTTGCCCGCCGTGGCAGGCAACGCACTCAAGCGCTGGGCTCTGCCCTTCGGCGACACCGAGCGATACACCTTCGCGCGCCTCGACGGGCTGGCGGAGGCCTGGGTCATGCCGATCCAAGAGGCCGGCTCCCAGAGCCTCGCCCTCGCCACCGACACCGAGCGCACGCCAAGCGAAGCGGTGCTCCACCTGCGCGGCGGGGCCATTTCGGCGCCCCTCGTGGACGGACGGTACGCCCTTGAGTTGCCTCCCCTCGCCGAGGACCAGAACGCGCTCCTCGTGGTGGGCGACGTGCGCGAGACCATCCGCCTCGAGCCCCGCGAGCGGCCGGAGATCGTTGCCGCGAGCGCTGCGGTGGTTCTCCCAAAGTATCTCGGCATCGATGAACCCCTGGACCGCGACGTGCGGGGCGGTTCCCTCGTGGTCGTGGAAGGGGCCAAGCTCTCGGTGTCCCTCGCCGCCTCCCGCGGCCTCGCGTCTGCGAGCGCCACTGCCACGGATACGGCCGAGGATGGGACCCTTTCGGAGGCAGCCACCGGCATCGACGTTCAGGTGACAGGCCCGACGATGACGCTTCCCGCGGAGTCCCCGATGAACGGGCGCAACCTGCTCGTGTCCTGGGTGGACGAGCTCGGGCTCGAAGGTCACCGGCCTTTCAAGCTCGGTGTTCGCACCCGCCCCGACGAAACCCCTGTGGTGGCCCTCTCCGGCGCAGACGCCGAGACGGTTCTCCTCGAGACGGTGCCGCTCACCTTCGACGTTCTGACGAGCGATGATTTCGGCGTGCGGCGCATCGGCCTCGAGTGGCGCAAGGTCGGCCGATTCGGCCGTCCCTCCGACGAGATCCTTGGGGAGAAGGTGCTGCTCGCGGGCGGTCCTGCGGATGACACCCTCGAAGCCTTCGCCACGTTCCAGCCCACCACCCTTGGGGTGGAAGCAGGCACCTACGAGATCCGCGGCTGGGCCGAGGATTCTATGCCGGGCCGGGCCAGGGCGCTGTCGACGCCGATTCGCGTTCGCGTGATGACCCCGTCCCAGCACATGAACTGGGTCACGGCCAACCTCGACCGCTGGATGCAGCGGGCCGTGGAGGTGCGTGACCGTGAAATGGAGCTCCTGGCGGAGAACAAGGCGATCCACGCCCTGCCCCAGGGGGAGCTGGACATGCCAGAAACGCGCTCCCGCATCGAAAACCAGGCGCGGGCCGAGCGCGGCAACCGCGCGCGTCTGCAGGGGCTTGTCAGCCAGGGCCAAGAGCTCCTCGCCGAGGCCGCCCGCAACGACGAGTTTGGTTCCAACGCCCTCGACGATTGGGCCGAGGCTAACGCCAAGCTCAAGGACATCGCGGATACGCGCATGGACTCGGTGGCGAAGCGCCTTCAGGAAGCCGCCCGGGCCGAGACCCAGGCCAAGGCATCCGGCGAGCCGAAGCAGGCCGATGGTTCCCCGAAGAACCCGGCGACCCAAGCTGGTCCTCCGAAGCCCCCAGGGGCCTCCGGCCAGCAGCCGAAGGATTCCGGCGGCGAGGAGAGCGACGCCAAGATGGCGGCCGCCGAGCCTCCCCCCGGCGGCGCGGACCCCAAGTCGAAGAAGAAGGACCCGAAGATCATCGGACGGGACCTCGGCGAAGCCGGTGGCTCCTCCACCAAGCCCAAGGAGGGCGAGGAAGAAGAGGACAACCCCGAGGACGAGATCCCGCCGACGCCGACGATCCAAGACGGCGAATCCACCAAGGGCAAAGCGGAGCCCGGTGCTCCGAAGGAAGCTCCAAAGGGCCCCCCTCCGAAGGCTTCCCTCGGGCTCGTGGAGACGACCCTGGGTCCCGCGCCAGACGACGGTTCCGAGCCCCCGAAGGACTCGGCGGATTCGCCGGCTGAAGAGCAGCCCTCCAAGACCCGCGAAGAGATCGCCGCGGCGATCGCTGAGCAGGAAGCGCTTCTCGAAGCGTTCAACGAGGTGGCGGGCGACATTGAAGATGTGCTCGTCGCCCTGGAGAACAGCACGTTCGTGAAGCGGCTCAAGGCGGCTTCCCGGGCGCAGGACAAGAGCTCGGAGGACCTGGACGTTTCCGTGGCCTCGGGCTTTGGTTCTTCGGTCGCGATCGAATCGGAAGAGATCAAGAAGGCCACCAAGGCCGTGTCCGAGCGCCGGGACGACCAGCTCCCGAAGCTCACGCACCTGCACTCGGACATGGATGCGTACTTCGATCGACTGACTTCCCGGTCGTCCGAGGACGCCCCGAAGTTCGAGCGCGTGCTCAACGAATGGAACCAGCTCAGGCCGACGCTCCTCGCGGACGCCATGGTGGAAGAAGCCGGTGGGGGGCGGCCCGGCGATGCGCGTGCGAGCGCAGACTTCCTCTCCGATACCTTTGATAGGTGGGGCGAGGAGTTAGTCGGCCCTGGCTGAAAGGGTGAGCCCTGAAAGGGGGCCAAGCAGCGCGGCAGTTTGCCGCCATCCATCATCCTGGAAGTCCTGAAGATCACTGAAGCTGAAATGGAGCTCCGCGACCTCACTCGCGAGGCTGAGCAGGCACGTAGTGCCCGTACCGATGACGAAGTAGACACGGCCGCCGAACCCCTCGCTGAAGAGCAAGAGGACCTGGCGTTCCGCGTGGAAGACGTCGTCGACGAAATCAAGGAACTCGACAACGGCGAAGCCGCGTTCGAGAAAGAGATCAAGATGCTGCGCGCCGCTCGCTCCTGCATGATGGAGGCCTACGAGTTGCTCGCGGACGCTGATACCGGTGCGCCCACCGTGGCGGCGGAGACGGAAGCGATCGAGCTTCTTCTGCGTTCACGCCGCGCGGGCGGTGGCGGTGGCGGCGGCGGTGGATCGACGCCAGGCAGCGGCGGTGGCGGCACCGACGCGGGCGCGGCGCTGGCCCTCGCGGGTCGCTCGATCGGCGAGAACGAGTCGGTCCAGCTGCGCGACGTCGATCGCTCGACCTCCGCGGCGGTCAACAAGATCCCCGCGGAGTTCCAAGAGGCCCTCGACCGTTACTTCAACGCCCTGGAGGGGCGCTGATCGAGTTGCGTATCGCTTGTCTCCTAGCAGCGTTTGCAGCGGCGGTTCCGATGGGAACCGCCGCGGCTTCGGCACAGGTCGTTGACGGGGACCGTGAAGCGGCGCAGAAGCTGCTCACGGCTCGTCAGTCGTTCCTGTTAGCGGACATCCGGTCGGTCACTGCAAACGACCAGGCCTTTGCGGATCTGGGGGCGGCGCTCGAGGGACTTTGCAACGAGCAGTTGGCGAGCGCCGACGACAAAGGCAAAGACATCGACCGCTACTGGGCGAAGGCCGCGATCCAGCGCGTCGAATACAAAGACGCATGGAAAGACGCTTTGGCGAAGCACCTTGCCAAAGGAGAATTGGAGGCGCTTCAGAAACGGGTTGCGGATCGTCAGGCTGAAATCGTGAGCGCACAAGTGCAGCTGACCACAGCCATGATCGCGACCGAGCTGCGCCTGCGGGAGCCGCAGGTCGTTCAGCTCCGCCCGAAGGTCGAGATCTGGCTCACGAAGCGGAAGCCGTCCCGGTCCCAGAAGCTCGCGGGGGACCTCATGGACGAGATCCTTGGCGTGCCGCGGGTCTCCGATTGGCTGCTTGGGGACCAGCGGGCCATCATTGCTCGGATGCGGACGGCAAAGAAACCGACCGTTCCCGAACAGGGCTCCCCTGGCGACGACATGACCCTGGGCCGTGGCCGGTATCCCGAGGACGACTTTGGGTTAGAGACCCTCGCGCTTGCGATGTACCACGGCTGGGATCCCGGCGACCTGTTGGTGCTCCAGACCGCAGGATCCATGCTCGGACGTGAACTCCGACGGGGCGGTCATCGCCCCGCCCGCTTCGGCGACGTGGCTCTCTTCAAATCATTGACCGATCCACAATCGATCCCCATGTGGAACGCCGTCGTGGAAGGTTTCGTGGAGAGTACCGACGAGGAAGAACAGCCGGATCCCGGCCCGCTCTACGCAGGCCAGGGTGACGTGCTCATCGACGCCCGGACCGACTTGATCATGGCGTATCTCGCGGAGAGGGTCATCCTCCTCGACGCCCAGCGCGCCGGTGTGCGGGCGGCGGTCGTGAAATTCGTGGCGCGCGAGCACACGGCCAGGACCCGGGCTTTTGGCGCCCTTGATGCCGACACCATTTGGCGCGAGCTCCGGCTTGTTGAAGGCAAAGATCCGCGGCGGGGTTCCACCTCCCGAAAGCGTCTGTGTAGCGCGCTCGACGAGATCCTTGATGTGCACCAGCAGGTGGAGCTGGGACTCTGAATTCAGACTCTGATCCTGGCAATGGGCCCCGGCCCATTCTGGGTGTTCTCTGGGCCCTCTGATGATGAACCTCATTCGAAAGACACTGCTAGTGCTCGCCGTGGGCCTTGGCCTTGGGGCTTCAGGCGCCATGGCCCAAGACGTTCGTGAGGGGTCTCCGATCCTGCCCGCGCACCGAGCGATGTACGAACGGGGCCTTGGATACCTGGTGGCCAATCAGTCCACGAACGGCTCGTTCACGTCCGACGCGGGGGTGACCGGTATCTGCGTGATGGCGCTCCTCGCCTCGGGTGAAGATCCGAATTTCGGCCGCTATGCCGATGCCGTCCAGCGCGGCGTGGCATCGATCATCAAGTCCCAGAACCGAAGCAGCGGACAGCTGGGCAGCGGGATGTACCAGCACGGTTTTGCCATGCTCGCCCTCGCCGACTGCTACGGGGCGGTGGATGACCGGTTGTTGCAGAAGAAGGTGAAAGGCGTCAAGCGGACGATCGGAGAGTCCCTTGAGCTGGCCGTGCGCTGCGCGGTGACAAGCCAATCCAAGAACCCGTTCAAGGCCTGGCGCTACTCTCCGTCCGCGTCGGACGCGGATACGTCGGCTGCAGGGGCAGTTCTGATGGGTCTGCTCGGCGCACGCAACGCGGGCGTGGCGGTGCCGGATGCCGCGATCGATGGGGCCCTTGAGTACTTCACGAACATGACGAGCAGCGACGGCGACGTCGGCTACTCAGGGATTGGAAGCTTCGGCCAGTCCAAGGCACGGTCGTCGATTTGCACCCTTGTTTTCGCCGTCGCGAAGCGCCGCGATTCAGTGACCTACGAGGCCGCTTCCAAGCGTGTGATTTCGAACCGCAACGGCCCCAACGGTGGATGGGGACACCCGTGCTACACGCGGTACTACGTGTCCCAGGCCCTGTTCCAAGCGGACTACCGCGCTTGGCGCGACTGGTCCGTTGCGAACACGCGCGACCTCATCAGCCGTCAAGGGGACGATGGCAGCATCAACCTCGGCGGTGGTTATCACGGTCCCCTCTACCAGACGGGCATGCTGCTCTTGTCGGCCGCCTTGGACTTCACTCTCTTGCCGGTCTACGAACGATGAGCGCCACTTGGCTCCTCTCCGCTGCGTTGGTGATCAGCGCCGCTTCGCCACTTCGTGCCACCGCCCAGGACGGCGCTGACGCGGCCGATCACCAGTTCCGGGCGCGAGTTACCTTTGAGAACGATCGGGTTTTCACAGGACTCTTGAGCGTAGATGACGAAGGCGAATTGCTGTTCGACTGCGACGTCTTGGGGGGCGAGGTCATCATCGACTTCCCGGCGGTGGCGAAGATCGAACGCCTCACCCAAGACGATCAGGTGGAGTCTGTTAGGTCTGGAGTCCAGGGGCCCTTGGGTTCCGGCGAAAAAGACACGATCAGCATGCTGGCGGGCCAGCTAGCGATCGGGACTTTGGAAGGCATTGGCGACGAATCGGTGACGTTCGCCAGCGAGATCTTCGGCACCTTGACCATCCCGCGCACTGAGGTGGGAGACCTGTTCCCGGGACGGCCCCAGGGTGCTTTGGCGGCCAATGGGGACGCAGCAAATGCAGGCGGCGATGGTGCTTCTCGTCCCCGCAAGGACGCTTGGTCGCCCTGGAATGTCATCGGTCCGCGGCCGAGTCTGATCACGGACGGCGCCGCCGCCGTGCTCGAAGGTCGCCGCACGGCGATCACGCGCAAGAAGGACCTGGTGGGACACCGAATCTCCGTAGAGCTCGAATGGCAAGGCCTGCCCGAGTTCCGGATCCGTTTCGGCGGGGAGATGAAGGAGCACCCGGCGAGGTCCTCCGAGGACAAGCCAACGTTCTCCCCCACCGGCGGCACCGTGATGCAGCCCTGGTCCCGCACCCCGACGCTCTACGCCGGCACGGTGCCCGAGATCCAAGACGAATCGGCCCAGGACGATGCCGGAGGTTCAGACGCGGGGCCAGCCCAAGGTGAGCTGCGGCTCGCCCAGGCGACGGGAAGCCTCAGCCTCGACGCGGCATCGATCTTTCACTTCCTCGTGAAGGATGAAGGGACGCTGGTGTTTGAGTCCATCGAAGGAGCGAACGGGGCGCGGAGCACGATCAACATCGAGTTCCCCCTGGCGGCTCCCGTGGATCGCATCACGATCGAGTCCCTCGGGCGCCCGCTGACGGTCCTCGGAATTGAAATGCGGGACCCCAATCAACTCGTCGATGCGGACGGACTGATGCACCTGGACCGGCCCCTGCGCGGCGGCGAACTGGTGGGTTTTGATGCCAAGACAGGACGCCTTCAGGTCACCGACGGCGAAGTGGAATTCCCCATGTGCCTGGGGGTGGCGTTCATGCCCCGGGACCGCCGCGATGAGATGAATCCGAACCGCCGGAGCCGGGAGCTCGGTCAGTTCAGGGCCCGCTCGGGCGAGACGCTCCACGCGAGCCAGGTCCTCCTCGATCAGGGCTCTTTCGCGGTGAAGTCGGCGTACCTTGTGGCGCCGACGCGCGTCCCCTTCGAGAGCATCCAATCCCTGACGATGCCCAAGCGCCGGGTGGTGCGCGGTGGTGCGAACTTCAAGATGTCCTTCGACGGCGAGGCCCAAATCGAAGCGGGCTTCCACGGCATCAGCAGCGACGAAGGCGGGTACCGGGTCCTCCGCAGCGAGCCCGGATTCAAAACGACCGTGGCGGGTCCGGTCGCCGGCCAGGTCTGGATCGAGCGCTCCACGCGGTCGCTCTTCCACGCTTCACGCCGCACCTACCCGCACGATGTGCTCTTGGCGGATGGGCAGACGTTCCCCGCCAGCATCGTCAGCGTCGATGAGACGAGCATTCGCCTGGCCACGCCCTTTGCGGACGAACCCCTCGATTTGCTTCAGTCCGACGTCAAAGCGTTGATGTTCGATCCGCGGCGCGCGGATTTCCTGCTCTCTGAGCTCACGGTGGAGCCGCGCCGCAAGCAGGACCCGAACATGGCGTTCCTCATTCAGACCAATGGTGAGGCGGTCAAGAAGGACAAAACCCTCGTGACGAAGCAGAAGCTGCGCCGTGCGCTGCTGGTGCCCAGGGCTCAAAAGGACAAGCCCGGCACGCACCTTCTCATCGCCAAGAACGGCGACCTCATGCGCGGGAAGATCGTGGGACGAGAGGACGACTCCCTTCTGGTGGAGACGTCCGCGGGCGGAACCGTGGAGGTTCCCCTGGAGCGACTGGCGATCTGCGTCGGCGTCGAGCGGGCGGCGGTGGAAGGGGATGACCCCCGAGAACGCAAGATCAAGACCACCCGATCCGGCGGCCAATGGACCGTGAACTTGGGCCCGCGCGCGACCCTGATCGGAGACATCGAGAAGGCCAATTCCAAGTCCCTCGTGCTGCGCCACCCCCTGCTCGGACGCATTGAAGTCTCGAGCGATGAATTCAAGCGCCTGGACTTCGGCCGAGGGTTCGCGCCGAAGTTCCGCAAGATCCTCGACTGGCAAACCGAGGACATGCCCGAGCCAAAGATCGGGGGCTGACCTCCGGTCCGGGCGCCCGATTTTGGGTCGCTTGTTTCTGTACGGCGAGGCCGCGGCCACTCAGCTGGGCCACTCAGCCGAGGTGACAGCCGAGTTCCAGCTTCGCGCCCCGCAGGAACGCAGCGCCGTCCATGGCGCCTTTTCCGGCGGGTTTGACGGTCACGAGGTGGACGGCTGTCCCTTCGCCTGTGGCGACCACCAGCTCCGCGGTGTCGAGCAATTCACCCGGCGATGCCCCAGGCTTGGTGCTGGTGACCGGCACGGCTTGCAGCACCACCAGGTCGCGCCCGTCCGGAAGCGACGTTCGCGCGCCGGGCCATGTGGTCATGGCTCGCACGTGCCTCGCGACCTCATCGGCGGGCCTTGTGAAGTCGATCCGGCCGTCTTCTTTCTTGAGCTTGGGCGCCAGGGTGACCCCATCCGGGTCCTGGGGTGTAAACGTAGCCGTGCCCGCGTCCAGCTGGTCGAGCGTTTCGATGAGGGCATCGGCGCCCAGGATCGATAGCCGATCGAAGAGGTCCGCTGCGGTCTCATCGGGACCGATGGCCGTGCGCTTCTCGAGGATCACATCGCCCGCGTCCAGGGCCAGGACCATGCGCTGGATGCTGACGCCGGTTTCGGCGTCCCCCGCGGCGATGGCACGTTGAATCGGAGACGCCCCGCGCCAGCGGGGCAGCAGCGATCCATGCACGTTGAGGGCGCCGTGGGGGCACATCTCGAGGATGTTGGTGCGCAGGATCTCGCCGTAGCTCGCGATGGCCAGGGCATCGGCGCCCAGCGCTGCGAGTGCGTCGACGAAGTCCTGGTCCTTCGTGGACTTCGGCTGAAGAACCGGGAGACCTGATTGGTCGGCGAGCAGCGCGAGCTCTGACCGAACGACCTCACGCCCCCGGCCGCGGGGGCGGTCCGGGGGCGTGACGAGTCCCAGGACCTGGTGGTCCTGGGACTGGAGCAAGCGCTCGAGGATCGGCGTCGCGAACGGCGGCGATCCCATGAAGACGACTCTCACAGGTGCGGATCGATCTTGGCCTTGAGGCTCGCGAGGGGCTGGGAACCGAGGACCTGCTCCTGCACCTCACCGTTCTTGATCAGCATGAACGTCGGGATCGACACGATGCCGTACTTGGCCGCGATCTCTTGGTTGTCCTGGGTGTTCAGCTTGACCACCTTGACCTTGCCGTCGTACTCCTCGGCGAGCTTCTCGACGTAGGGAAGCATCGCTTTGCACGGGCCACACCAGGGCGCCCAGAAGTCCACGAAAACGGGAATGTCGCTACCGAGGACGTCGGTGTCCCAGGTCGAATCGGTTACGTCGAGGAGGCTGCTCATGGGAGTCTCTTGGGCTGGCCCTACGTTGTAGTGGGCCACATGGGAGGTATCTGGATAAGGCGCCGGCATTTCGCCGCGGGCCCCGTTCATCGGGGATTTCCGGGAGCCTTTCAAGGCGAACCCACGAATCACCGCGATCGCAGGAGCTTATCAGGCTCGGTCGGATCCGGTGGGATCGGGTCCAGACTCGCTGGTGGGCGATTCTTCGGGCCCCCCTTCCACGGGGACTGACGAATCGATGGCTGGGGACTCTGGAGCGTTCTCAGGGTCGCCGTCGAGCTCATCCTCGGCGTCAGTGTCGTAGTCGGTCGGATCCCGGTCCAGCTCCGCGAGGGCGATGTCCGCGGCCGCATGGTCGGCGGCTTCGGTTTCGGACTCGTCGAGGGAGCTATCCAGGTCGTCCTCGTCTTCGTCCATGAACCGAGAGGCCCGGATCAGGTCGTCGAGGTCGTCCTCGTCGCCGTGCCCTGCCATCCAGTTCAGGAGGATGTCGTCCTCTTGGCGTTCCTGGACGGCGGTCACGAGGCCAATCTTCATCAGCTCCAGGAGTGCGCAGAAGGCGCCGACGATGCCCTCGCGGGTCGGCACGTCCCCCAGGGCCTCGACGAGGGCCCGCAGGGAGGCTCCATTGCCTGCCGACCGCACGGCCAGTCCGATCGTCTGCACGTACCACCGCAGGGGCCTTGGATCGCTCTTGATGTGGTGGGTGCGACCGGCGGCCGTTTCTCGCATCAGTCGCGAAAAGGTCGCCAGCAGGTCCCACGCGGTGATCTCACCTAGCTCGAACGTGCGTTCGGGCTCATTGTCCCGGACCTCGCCCCGGTAGCCGCGCTCGTGCTCGAGGGACCGCCGGTGGTATCGGTCGTCGAGGTCGTCGGAGGCCCCTTTGAAGCGTCGGTACTCGATCAGGCGCTGGATCAGCTCGTCCTGGGGGTCGAGATCATCCTCGAGCTCGACCTCTTCCCGGGGCAGCAGCGAGCGGGATTTGATCGCCATCAGGGTCGCTGCGATCACGAGGTACTCCCCGGCCACCTCAATATCGAGGTCCCGCAGCGCGCGCACGTGGGTCATGTACGACACGGCCACTTCGGCCAGGCGCACGTCCTGGATTTCGACCTCCTGTTCCTTCACGAGGTGAAGCAGCAGGTCGAGGGGCCCCTGGAAGACCTCATCCAGGCGGACGGTGAAATCCTCCGTGCGGATGATGGATGCGGATGGGGGCCCGGCTTCAGACCCGGCATCCAGCTGATCACCCTCTAGGGCGCCCTCGGGCTCCGTCGCGGGCTCGGTTTCGGACTCGGTCACCATGGCTCCCCGTCAGCCTACGGGGTCGAAGCCCTACTTCACTACGCCAGCCATCCATTTGTAGAGGAACGACATGCCCTCCATGAGCTTCTCTTGGGCACCCGGCACCCAAAACACGAAGGCGAGCACCAGCAGGATTCCCACCACCTCGAAGTACCGGAAGAGCGGCCTCAGGGGCGGCAGGAGGTAGCTCAGGAGCCGCGAGCCATCCAGCGGCGGAATCGGCAGCAGGTTGAACACCGTGAGGAGGATGTTGAATTTCACGGACTCCATCAGGATGAGCATCGAGAGATCCTCGGTCGTGTGGAACCCCGCATGCTTGCGCAGGGCCTCGATCGCCGCCAGGGACCCCAGGGCCAACATGAAGTTCATCGCTGGCCCCGCCATGGCCACGAGAACCATGTCCCGGGCGGGGGACTTGAGGTTCTGATCGACCACCGGCACCGGTTTCGCGCCCCCAAAGAGCAGCCTCGGAATGCCCATCATCGGGAGCACGAACCACATGAACGCGGGCAGCAGCACCGTCATCACGGGGTGGATGTGCTTGATCGGGTTGATCGTGAGCCGCCCGAGATCTTTCGCGGTCGTGTCCCCACGCCATGTCGCTACCCGAGCGTGGGCGTATTCGTGGAGGGTCAAAGCCAGGATGAGGCTTCCGATACCCCCGATCCCTACCCACGTGTCCTGACTCAGCATGTCCGACAATGTAGGCGGGCACCGACCAGAATTCGCCAGGGTTTCGGGGCTATGGACCGTAGGAACACCTACCTGCCCGGGTACCTGCCACCAGAGATCGGCACGCGCCTTGTTCGGGGCTCCTCTTGCTCACTAGAATGAACTCCTTCGGCGCCGCTCCACCCCATTCCCGGACGGCCTGATAGCCAAAAATGACTCAGGAGCCCCGCCCGGATCTTCGCCCCGAGATCCGCATAGACACCCGCGAGGGCTCCAGCCCGGAGACTCGGTCGAATCCCTCGGATTCGCACGCGGCGCCCAGCCAGCCATCGGCTCGTATTCGGCCCGCGGCGAGGGGTGAACTCGTCCTTCGGATCGAGGCCGAGGCCATTGGCCGGCTCGCCGATGGCTTCGCCCACGGTCCGCGCGGTGAGGCCTTCGCCGCCGCCGTGCAGTGCGTGCTCGGATGCCAAGGTCAAACCGTCGTCACCGGCATGGGCAAGGCCGGCCTCGTGGGCCAGAAGATCTCCGCGACCCTCGCGAGCACCGGGACGCCGTCGTTCTTCCTGCACCCGGCCGAAGCGCTCCACGGGGACCTCGGTCGCATCCGCCCGGGGGACGTCGTCCTCGCGCTGTCGAACTCTGGCGAGACCGCCGAGGTCAACATGGTCATGGCCGCCGTCCGCAAGCTCGGGCTGCCGCTCATCGGCCTGACCGGCCGCGCGGACTCGACCCTGGGCACCCATTCGGATCACCTCCTGGATATCGGGCGCGTCGAGGAGGCTTGTCCGCTGAAGCTCGCGCCCACCGCGAGCACAACCCTCATGCTTGCCCTCGGGGATGCCCTCGCGATGGCCGTGCTCGAGGAGCGCGAGTTTGGTCCCCGGGACTACGCGGTCTTCCACCCCGCCGGCAGCCTCGGTCGCCGGTTGATGCGGGTCGACGAGGTCATGCGAAAGGGGGATGCGCTGCCCCTGGTCCTCGCCGGCACCAGCGTCGCGGACGCTCTGATTCAAACATCGAAAACCAAGGGCCGCCCCGGCGCGTCGCTCGTCGTGGACGCCGACGGCGTGCTGTCAGGGATCTTCACCGACGGCGACCTGCGTCGCCTCCTGGAGGGCGGCTCCTTCGAGCGCCTGGAGCGACCCATCGACGAATTCATGGCGGCCCAGCCCAAAGTCCTGGCTCCCTCCGACCTCGCCGTGGATGCCCACCGCCTCCTGCGGGAGAACCGCATCGACATGGCGCCCGTGATCGATGAATCGAGGCGCCCCGTGGGTCTGATCGACGTGCAAGACCTGATCGAGGTGGGTATCTAATCCCATGCGCCGCTTCATCATTCTGATCGCGACGCTGGCCCTGGGCGCCGGCGCTCTCTGGTACTTCGAGCACAGCCGCCGCGAGGCCAATGCGGAAGATGACCCTGTGGATCGCTCGGACACGAGCGTGGACGGCGTCTTTCCAGATCCACGACCAGACACGGGCGACTCCCCAGGGGACACGACGCCGGCGGACGGCGAATCCACAGACGATCCGGACAAGGATGGGGGCAAGAAGCCCGTCATCGGCGAGAACGAGTTCGCTGCCCAGAGTGGGGTCATGTCCGTGGAGCGCAGCCCCCGCAAAGAGGGCGACCCGCGCATCAAGATCCGCTGGGAGCCCGAGACCGTCTTCAACGTCGCGGATTCAGTGCACCGCCTGAAGAACATCCACGCCGAGACCTTTGAACTCGGCCGTGGACCGTCCGCGGCGGAGGTCCTGCGGTCGCGCATCCTCGCCGAAGGGGCCATCGTCCGCGGCCAAATGAGCGAGCTCGGCCTGCCGGACTCCGATTTTGTCGCGGAGCTGCAGTCCGTTGTCGTGCGGCAGATGCGGGGCACGCCCCTCGCGCCCTTGACGATGGACGCACCCCGGATGGACGTGGCGTTCTATTCCGAGGACCTGAAGTCCGTGGACCAGGACATCGTCACTTTCCGTTCCCGCGACGTGCGCGGATGGGGGCGCGGCCTGGAGGCCAAGACGAGCGGTAGCGCCTTGGACTTTGTCAAAGGCGCGAACATCACGTTCGAGCTCGGCGAAGGCCGCGTGGCGACGATCTCTACCCACGAAACGGGCTCGCTCTCGATCGTGGAGGTGAAGCCCACAGACATCGGCGGCTCCTTTGCTCCACGCACCATTCGCGTGCGCGCAAAGTCCGGCGTGAAGGCCGAGCTCCGCCAGTCATCCGACGTTCGGCGCCCGACCGGGGACAACACGGACTCCGGCGAGCCAGCTGGCGACGGCAATCAGGATGGCGCGCCGAATGGCCAAGGGACATCGGGCGCGATCGATGGTGGTGCGGGCACCGAGGAAGGGATGGCGCGCCCCGTCGTGCTCGACGCCGACGACCTCGACATCCTGATCCAGTTCACCAAGGGCAACAAGCGGCCCCGCATCCTGTCGGCCCAGGCACAGGGCGCCGTTCAGATCCAACGGGGTACGGACGTTTACCGCGGGGACAGTGCGCTCTTCACCTTTAACGGCGATGGAGACCTGGCGGTTTGTGTGCTCAAGGACGAGCCCTCCCTCGCTTATCGCCTCAAGGACAAGAGCGGCCAAGAGCTCGAAGTGGAAGTCTCCGGCGCAGGTCCTTTGACCGCGACGTTCATCGACACGACGACGCCCACCGATGCCGGTGCCTCGTCCCGGGAGATCGGCATGGTCTTCCTGGGGCCCGGCCGCATCGAGGCGGTGGACCGCGGCGACGTGGTGACGTTCGAAGAGCGCGTCTACAGCAAGGGGCTCGACGATCGAACGGACCTTGAAGTGGTCGTCGAAGGCGATGTTCGCGTGCGCTCGAGCCGGGGAGACCTTGCAAGCGACGTGCTCGAAGCCACCTACGTTTCCAAGTCCGAGCTCCGCGTGCGCGCGGATGGCCCCACCCGCGTGACCCATAGGGACGTGGAGAAGGCCGAGTCGTACCGCTTGCGGGCGGCGGGCGGGATGAACGCTCGCCTGGGCGACAACGGTTGGTTCGTCGAGCGCGCCGAGGAGGTCGTGGCGGAGTCGATTGGTTCGGAGCCCTACCGCGTCGAGGCCGGACTGATCGAGAACGTTGACCTCGAGGCGAATACTCTGGAGGCGTCCACCAACGTCCTGTACCGCACCGCCTGGGGATCCGCCTTTGCCCCCACGGCGATCACCCGCGGCAAGTCGTTCGTCGTTCTGTCGGGCACCGACACCGACCCGGTTCGACTGGATCTGGTCCCGGAGGACAAGGCGCTGGCCATCGATGCCGAGGAGATCGCCGGTGTTCGCTCCGGCTGGCTGCACGCGCCCACGTTGACCATGGACGCTGGATCCGTGCTCGCGGAGGGCGGCGTCGCGGCGCAGTTCGAAACCCTCGACGCGGTTTGGGGCATCGACGCCGAGTCCGTTCTTCTGCGCCGGAAGGTGACCGGTCGGCCGCTCACCGACGAGGAAGGACCGGCCCCTGTGGGCGTGGTGCGCGCCGGCCGGGCCGAGGAAGTCCGAATTGAAGCGAGCTTCGTACGCGAGGCGCGTTTCGACGGCTTCAACGGCAGCGGGATCTTCCGGGCCACAAGGCTCGAGCTCGATGCGGCCCTGCGCGGGCCGAACATCGCGGACGCTCCGCAGGATCAGGACCGTCGCGCGATGCTCGATGAAGGCGAAGAGATGCGCCTGCATCTGCTGGGCGACGTTTCGATGAAGCTCACCGCCTTCTCCCTCGAGGGCGATCAGCTGCCGATCGACGTACCCGAGGACGAGCGCCAGGCCTGGCGACTCGAGGCCAGCGAAGCGACGCTCGTGCGCCACGCTGGACCCGCGGGCCCGATCGAGGCCTCGGCGACCATCGGTGACGAGGAGCCCCTTCGTACGCCGTTCACCCTGACCGCTGAGGAGGTCACGGACTGTCACTTCGAAGGGGGCGGTCAGGCCGTCGACGTCACGTCAGATCACGTCACGATCGATGGGTTCCTCGGCGTGCCTGCGGTGGATGAGGACGGGAAAAAGGTCATGGACCTCACGGACTCGTCTCTCGTGGCGCGGGGCTCCGTGCGGCTGCGTCTCGTGGGCGGGCCAGACAAGGCCGAGATGCAGGGGAAAGGGGAGACCTTCTCGCTCTACGACGGCGAGCGTGGACGCTTGGTGGCGCCCATCGGAAAGCGGGTTCTAGTGACGGGGGTTCTGCCCGGCGAGCTTCTGCCGTACACGATGGAGGCGTCCGTTGTGGACTTCACCCGAACGAGCATCGAAGCCAGCGCGGTCTACCTCAAGTTGCAAACTGCCGTGCGCGTCTCAACGATGGGTGGCGTCGCCTTGCGCGAGCTGCGTGCCGAGCGGATGACCGCTTCTGAGGACCTGATCTACCTCAAAGGAACCCAGGCACGGCCTGTGATCTGCCTCATCGAAGACGGTGTTGGTGGCCTCAATAAGGTGGAGACCGTCGAGCTCTCCCTGGATCCCGCCACGCTGAAACGGGACAACGAAGACTCGAAGGGGGACAACGGGGATGGTGAGGAGGCTCCGGAGCAGAGCCCTCGCACACTTGGCCCGTTTGAGCCTGTCCCCCGCTGGCAGGACGACGAGGGAGACGAAGATCAGGAACCAAGGACTCCGATGCAATTTGCGGAGACCACCGTGTCTCTGTCGAACGGAGGCATTCTGCAGTTCAAGGCCGGTGAGCCCGACGGAACGAAGCTCCGGCTCATCGAGCCTCGGATCACGTTGCCAGAAATGGGGATCGCGTTTCGGTCTGAGTGGATCTCGGTCGATCCGCGAATCGTGTTCGGGGTCGGCGAGGACTTCCTCTTCGACTCAAGCCGCGGCGTCCTCGAGGGCGGTGAAGGGGCCACGGCCTGGACCGTTGAATTCGCCGGCATCGAGACGACGCCGGTTGACGACGAGGCTCTGATGACCGTCGTTTCGCCGATCATTACGGTGGGCGGCGACGAAGCACGGGCCGACTTCCTTGCTGTTTGGATCGACAAAGCGGCCTGGCAGAAGAAGGGCAAGGGGATTCTCCGCAGCGCCGCGGTCGAAGACGGCTCGGAGCCCATCCAAGGGCCAGTGATCGAACGACGGCCCAACTTCCTCGCGGAACTGCTCTTCGAGATGCAGTCCGAAGACTACGGCAAGTACGTCCGCGCACTCTTCATGGAGGGCGGCGTCGAGATCGCACGGGCGGACAAGCGGGCCGCCCGGGGGTCGCGCCTCTACATCAACCTTCACAAGGCGTCGGCCTGGCTGGAGGACGCGGAGCTTGTGTATCCGCTCATGACCCGCGGCGAGGAAGTGCCCCTGCGCGTCCGGACCGAGCGTCTTGCGACGGACGAAGAGGGACGACTCGTGGCGGAAGGCGCGACCCTCACCACCTGCGACCACGACGTGCCGCACTTCGTGGTGCGCACGGGTGAATTCTCCCTCGAGCCCCGCGACGACGGGCGCTGGCGCTTTGGCGCGAAGGGCAACGTGCTGCGCTTCCAGGGGGGCTTTCAAATTCCCCTCCCATCGATCGGCAACCTCGTGCTTGACGAGGAGTTCGGCGTGGAGGGCTTCGAGAACGAAGCCGGCGAAGTGACGCCCCTGCGCGATATCGGCATCGCCCGCACGGCTCGCTTCGGCACGGTCCTGGGCGCCGCGTTTCGGTTCGATGTGGGCGACTTCGGCGAGTGGATCGGCGAGCGCCTTGGGATGAACACCGACAAGCTGAAGGGCAAGTGGGATACCGAAGCCCAGTACCTGGGGAGCCGCGGCCCGCTCGTGGGGCTCGGGCTCTTCCTACGGGAGCGTGAGCCAGGCGACGACCTCGATGAGGACTTCCGCCTGGACGCCTTCATCGGCGGCATCCCAGATGGTGGCGAAGACCGCGGCACCGTGCGGGTGGCCGAATCAGAGCGCGATGAAGTACGCCTCTTTGGCTACGCCCGAAGCCGTTATCCGATCGTCCGGGGCGAATGGCTCGATGTGGCGTTTGCCTCGCAGACCGATGCCGGGGTCCAGCCCGAGTTCTACGAGGGCGACTTCATGCGCTTCGAGCAGCGCGACACCTTCGCGCGCTGGCGCAAATCCTTCGGTGCGGACTATCTCGCGGCCGGCGCCCAGAAGCGAGTCGACGACTTCCGGAGCCAAAAGGAAGAGCTGCCATCGTTCCTCGCGTACCGCGGAGAACGGCGAGTGGGGCGCTTCACCAGCGCCCCTGTCCTTTGGGGCGGATCCTTCGAGGCTGGCTACTTCACACGTCGCCAGGGTGAGCTTGGGAACGACATCTTCTCCGACCTGCCCCTCGGCGCTGACCCCAGCATCGGCAACAACGAAACGGCCCGGGCGGACCTTCGCCAGCGCATCTCGATCCCGCTCACGACCCAGCTCGCCGGCATCAAGGTCGCTCCCTTTGTCGACGCCCGCGCCACCGCTTGGACGAACGCCCTTGCCGACGGCGAGGATCCCGCCCGTGCCGCGGTGAAGACCGGCATGGAGGTCTCGACGACCCTCCACAAGGTGACCGGCGACGGCTACCTGCACGCCCTCGCGCCGCGCATCTCCGCGTCGGTGGACACCATCTACGACGAGACCGGCGGCGCGCCGATTCCCCTCGATCAGACGGAAGGCCCGACGGACGGTACGACGCTCGAGGCGGGGCTGCGCGCCATTTGGCTGCGTCCCAACACGTTCGAGAACTTCGACCTCGACGTGCGCGGCATCCTGCGCACGGACCGCGAAAACGGCCTCCCGGACACCACCGAGATTGGAACGCTAGCGGAGTACATCACGCGCTACGGAAGCGGCCGCGGGCAGATTGGCTTCCGCCTCGACGCGCGGTTTGACCTCGAGGCCTCTGAGACGACGTACTCGCGGAGCGCCATTGCGTGGAAGCCCAACGATGTCTTCCTCGTCGAGGCTCGCTACGGCCAAGCGCGCGACGTTTTTGGTGACGAGCTCTTCGAGACCGGCAGCATCCTCAGCAGGTGGCGCGTCGACGACAAGTGGGAGATTGAAACCCGCTACGTCCACGACCTGCAGACGGACCAGCAACTCTTTGCCGAGGGCATCCTGCGCCGCTTCAGCCACGACTTTGTCTTCGACATTTCGTTCCTCGACCGCGCGGGCGAGGGCAGCTCGACCATCTCGTTCAGCCTGCTTCCGCTCCTCGGTTGGACCCGGGACCGGCTTGGCATGCTGGATCGCCGCTAGCCGGTCCCCGGGAGAAGTCGATTAGTCAGGCGACGGCGCGCCGATCGTTTCCGTGTCGATGCGCAGCTCGGGTTCGATGGCCAGCAGTTTTTGGACACCCTCCTTGTCGAGGCGTCCGGTCTTGGGCATCGCGCCGCCGGCCAGGGCCACGTGCACGCGGTGGTCGGGGCGGTGGGGGGCGAAGCCGACGACTTCGACGACACCCGCGGTCAAGAGCAGCGCGCCCCGTGGCTCCACGACGGTGAAGCTGCCGAAGAAGGCGGGGGCTCCGTTGATCTGGAACTCCACGGGGAGGCGGTAGCCCGGTCCGAATTGGGTGGACACAGGGCGGGCCCCGAAGAGATCGGGCTCGAGGCCGAAGACCAAGTCAGGCTTGGAGAAGAGGCCGCCTTGGGGCCACGTGACCGTCTCCTTGAGGATGGTCTCCACGGCCGGGTTGCGGCCCGCCGCGAGGGCCATGGCGGTGAAGGCGGCGCGGGCGGAGGCGACGGGATCGTCCGCTTCCCCCGTGTGGCCCGAGGCGTTCAGCTCATCCTGGCTCGTGGACTGGGCCAACTCGCAGGCCTTGAACAGGGGCGTCCCGAAGAAGGCGAGGGGCAAGACGAGCCCGTTCTTCGCCACCTCTTGGCCCTTCTCGTAGATCGAGAAGGTGCCACGATAGGGCTTGGCGCGGCGGTGCACGAAGCGCTCGGGCGGCGTGTCCGGGCGCGTGGTCATGGAAGTCCATCCACCCCTCGGCTTGGTCGGCATCTCCGGTGCGCGCAGCTTCAGGAGCCAGTGCTCGGGATCGTCTTCCGCGCTCGAGCGGCGCAGGACGTACTCCAGCTCGGAGCGAGCCAGGAGAGGCCCCTCGAGGTACTCCGGGCGCAGGGTCTTTGGCTTGGCGCCCCGCGCCACCGACATCGACGCGTCCACGGTCGATGCGGCCATGTCATCCAGCCGTCCCCGCCAATCTTCGGGGGCCTCCGGCGGCGGGCTGGCGCAGCCCGCTGTGAATAGTCCAGCGGTCAAAACCCCTGCCGCCATCGTCCATCGGCCCTGATTCGCGCGCTTGTTGTCCAGTTCCATGCTGCGGAGTATGCGCCTTCCGGACCGGCTCATTCCACCATCAAGGGCGACCGTCAAGGACCACCGTTAAGGAACACCGTCAGGGGGCGCCCCTAGCTCAGCGCTGCGCGAGGAGCTTCTGGATAATGGGTGGATAGGCGCCATTATAGGCGTCTACGGCGCTCCCGATCGTGTTTCGAAGGACCTCCGCCGAGGGGAACTCGCGGTCGGAGATGGAGCCGCTGTTCATGATCAAGAGGGCGCTTGTTCCAAAGCCCCCTTCACCCGTCAAGAGCAAGTCCATGGCCAGCGGCCGGTACGGTCCATTCCATGGGCTGGCACAAGCTTCCTCGAACCAGCGCGCCTTGACCCCAGGGGGAAATACGGGGTCTTCATCGGCCCACAGGAGCCAGAGCGTTCGGTCGAGCCAAGCTCGATCCGGAGCGGTGGGGGGAATGGGTTTGTTCGCCCGCTCAAAGAGCACACCCATGGCGTCCTCGCGCGAGTAGTTGGCGAGGTCCTTCCCGGGCTGTTCGGTGAGGACGGCGAGGGCTAAGAGGCGCTCCACGAAGCTCCGCGTTTCGGGGTTGGGCTGGCTCAGGAACGACTCAAGCATCTTGAGGTTGTCGTTCACCGCGGTACGCAGGTTCTCGCCTCGTTCCATCAGGATGCCGATGGCCACCGGGTGTCCAAGGGTCGCTGCGCTGCCGTAGTGCTTGTTCGACAGCCTTCGCCGTTCGGTGCCATCGTTGTCATCGGGAGCATCCACCGGCGCGATCTTGAGGTCGTACATCGTGGCGAGCATGTAGTGCGCTTCCTTCGACCCTCGGGCGGCGCCCTTCTTCACGATCTCGACGAGCGTGGATTCTCCGATGACCCAGCTCCGTGGCACGCTCTCTTGCCCGCCGCCTGCTTGTTCGAGTTCGCGGATGCGCAGGTACAGCAATCCAAGCCATGCACCCGCCGAGTCGTGCCCGTCTTCATCGGCGCCCTTCAGCCGGTCGTACGCCTTGTCCGTGACCTCCTTCTTGGGGATCTTGGCTCCCGTGGACTCCACCAGGAAATCATGTAGGTGCGCGGCCCCCAACAGGAACTTGGCCTCGGCCTTGATCGGGCGGTCCCCCAGAAGGGCTTTCCGAAGGAACACCTCGTAATTGCCCGGTTCCTCGACCACGCGGTAACGCAGCCCGTCGTAGACCACGCTGAGCTCAGCTGCGGTCAGGCACACAAGTGGCGTCGACGACCTGGAATTCGACGCAAGCGCGGTCAGGGCCTCCTGGCCGGCTTCATCCAATCGGTCCCGTGTCTGCTTCCAAGCGCCGAGCTCGCGGAATCCGCTCGTGCGTTCATTGAGCCAATCCTTCAGGTCCGGTGATGCGACGGAGGAGGCCTCGACGTGCAGGCGCATCTCTTGGAACATCGTGGACCACTCGGAGTCCCCGAAGGCCGCGCTCGCGAGGGCGGCGTGATCGACCGCAATCGGTTGGCTTGGGTCGGTTTCGGGTTGCGGTTTCGTGCCACCGGGGGGAACCACCTGGGTCGGATGGACGTTCGGCTCGACGTGAGGGGCGGCCTTTGGATCGACCTTCGGATCGGGCGAGTCCGGTTCCGCTCCCGGGCCCATGGTAAACCACCACCCGACGCCTCCGCCGGCCACAAGCAGGAGCAAGACGATCGCCGCTGCGGGCGACTTCTTCTTCGCTTCGGCGGGCCCGTCGCGTGGGGGCACCACCGGGGATTCGTCCCTTGGCCCGGAGAGGATGGTCGCGTGCTCCTTGCGTGTGCCCTGCCGAGCGAGATTCTCGTGCTCCATCAACCGGGTGATCACCTCGGCGCTGGGGGGCAGCACCCCCTGGTGCAGGAACGCGCCTGCGTGGGGATCGGCGAGATCCATAGGTCCGCCGACGGCGTAGAGCTCGCGCTCCACTTCGGTCAAAAAGTGCGCCCCATCGGGGATGCGGTTGGATGCCTTGCGCTCGGTCCCGCGCGCCAGGAGATCCGCAATCGATGGCGGGATGCCGGGCACGACGTTCTGCAGGTTCGCGACGCCGGTGCCGCACACGAGGTCCTTGATCTCGTAGGGGCTCGACCCCTTGAACGGGTTGCGGCCTGCGAGCATGAGCCAACCCGTGATCGCGAGGGAGTAGACGTCCGCGGCGGGGCCCACAGACTTGGCCTCGACGAACTGCTCGGGCGGCATGAACATGGGGGTGCCCATGCCGCTACCCGCCATGGTCAAGCTCAGGTCCGTTGCCTCAGCGGCCTTCGCGAGCCCGAGGTCGGCGATCTTCACCTCGCCGTCTTTCGAGATCATGATGTTGGCCGGCTTGATGTCCCGGTGCAGCACGCCCTTCCTATGGGCGAACGCCAGGCCGGCGGCGGCTTCGCGCAGGATCGTCAGGGCCTCGCGCGGCTCCATACGACGCTTGCGCTTCATGCGGGCGGCGACATCTTCGCCGTCCACGTAGTCGAGGATCATGTACTGGAGGCCATCGGCCTCTTTGACCTCGAGGGCTCCGATCAGATTCTGATGGGTGAGGCCGGCCCCTTGCCCCGCTTCGAGGACGAACCGGTCGGCGGCGATGCCCGCACTCGCCAGGCGCGCCTTCACGGCGACCTGGATGTTCAGTTCCCGGTGCCACGCGCGGTATACAGCGCCCTGGGCTCCGCCGCCGAGCCGGGCGAACAGAACGCAGCTCCCGAGGACCGGGAAGGACTCGAATGTGCGGACATTCGCCAGCACCGGATCGTCCCGGAGTTCCGCCAGGGCATCGGGCTCAGCCAGGGTCCTGGCTTCTTCGGGGATGTCGGACGCGTGGGGATTCGAGGGCATGGCAGCGGTGCAGTGGCTCCCGGTGGGGGCCGCTGGGTGGCTCAAGGCGTGCGAGCGGGTCGGGTGGCGACCTGCCAGACAAGGGCCAGACTAGGACCAGACAAGGTGAGGTCCCGTGGGCCACCTCTGGGTCCCACTAAGGTACTTTCTCCTCTATCGGACGAGGCGTGCACGCGCCCTCGGCCTTTCTTGGAAGCCGCTTTCCGAGTCCAAGCTCAGGGCCTGATTTCAGTGTCCGATTTCAGTATCCGATTTCAGGGCCCAAATCCGTGGGCCCGAGGATTTCCCCAGAAACACCGTCGGATACGTCCGCGGATTCACCTGTCCAAGGTGATCCCCCGTCCCTGACCGCCCCATCGAAATGTCGACCCACACCCGCGCTATCACCGTCTCGTTCCTGTGTCTCCTGACGCCGGCCTGCAGCACCATGAAGGAGACCCTGACCGGAGGCCTCGCCGGCGCGGTCATCGGCGCTGGCGTCGCCGCTGCCATGGGGGAGGACCGAGACGCGATCCTCGTGGCCGCTGGTATTGGTGCCACGGCCGGTGCTTTTCTTGGCAACCAGGTCGCCCTGGCGAAAGAAGGCCGCCGCGCTGAAGAAGACGAAAAGCGCCGCGCCGCCGAGCGGGCCGTGAGCCTGCAACGGGAGGAGGCGGCCCGCGTCGAAGCGGCCCGCCGCTTCGAGGAGGCTCGCCTAGCCAAGGCCCAACTGGACGTCGAGAAGCGCCGCCAGGAAGAGCTCGATCGCATGGCCAAGGAGACCCAGGCCGGCAACGTTCCGGTCCCCGTCGCCCCGATCCCCGACGCCATTCCCCAGCCCGTCGCCATCATCGTCGAGATCCCAGAGACCGCCGAAACCGGCACCCGCCTGGGCGTCATCTGCGACGCCGAAACAGGTCAGCCCCTCAGCGACAACGTCATCGTCCTCCCCGATGAGGTCGACTCCGACGTCAACGAAGACGAGCCCTTCGTCCTCACGATCCCCGGCGCCACCACCGAGGAGACCCGCAACTACACCGCCATCTACGCTGGCTGATTCGGTTGAACGAGGTGGGGCGCCCTAGGCCCCATCCCAAGGCTCTGCTCCCCGGACCACGCGGGACTGGACCTGGGCAATCATCCGCGCTCTGTCCTTCACGGAGTCGGCGTGTGGCCCTTGCCATCCACGGTCGACCGTGTCGTGGAAGAGCTCTACCCACCTCGAGAACTGCTCCGCCCGAAACGGTTCGATGCTCGAGAGGGCAGAGTGCTTTGGGGTTGGGGCGCCGTGGAAACCGGGGATCCCGAGCTCAAGCTTGCACCAGAAGGCGGTGAGCTTCGGGAGGTGTTCGTCCCAGTTGATGTTCGCTTGGTCCACGAAGACGGGACGAAGAAGGTCGTCCTCCCGGACCCGTTCGTAGAACTTTGCGACCAGCTCCGCGATCTGTTCGGGCTGGTCCAGGTCGGGAAGGGGGGTCATGTGTCGGTTTCTGAGCATTCGTGCGCCACTGCGCACGGTCGCACGTCTTGTAGCCGAAGCGGCCCCTCGGACAACCCATCGAGACCTTCGCCTGATGGAACAGGCTCCCTCTAGCGAGTCGGCCCCTTGTCCTGAGACCCGGTGAAGGTCGCATCGGCCGTTGTCACCGGATCAGCTTCCTGAGGTCGATGTCGTCGCCATCGCCCTTCTCGTTGATGAGGTTGGGGCCAATGGACCAGAGCTGGAGTTCACCCCCTTGGTCCACGGCGAATCGGTAGGCGGACCCCCAGGGGTCGCGGGGGTCGGTGTTGGTGAGGGGGAGGTCAGAGAGGCGGTCGGGCCACTCCGTTTCGATCAGGTAGTACTGCTGCAGGGCCCTGTGGATCGTGACGAGGTCGGACTTGGCCACGGCGATCTTGGCCATGGCGACTTGGCTGTCCACCTGGACGGTGAACCAGCTCACCATGACGGCGGCGGCGATGCTGAACTCGCAGGGGCCGAAGGGCGTGTGGGCCTCTTCCGTGAATCCGGTGTCGGAGATGGCGACCCAGCGCGTGCTTGGGGTCAGGTACCGGGTGAGGAGCCCGAGGGGCGGGAGCATCTCGGGGTCGACGGGGCCGAGACCAGCGGTGCCCAGGGTCTTGAGAATGCCTTCCGCGCGCCCGTGAACGTCTGTGAGGAGGCCGGCCCAGTCCGCACAGGCGGCGAACGTGACGCCCGTCTCGGGGGCGTTCATGGCCGCGAGGCTGGCGTGGACCCGGCGGGTGGCTTCCGTTCGCAGGCGCCGGATCTCGCGCTTGGCAAGGGCGGTGCCTGTCGCGAGGAAGATCCGGTCCTCGGTGATGACGAGGCACGGCTGAATCAGCGCCTCGAGGATCCCAGAGCTCTTGAAGCGCGGCGTCACGTAGTAGGCGCCGCGGTACTCGGCTTTGGCGAAGAAGACCTCGCGCCGGGTGGACTCGGCGATCTGGTCGCACGCAGCTTCCAGAGCCGCGAGGGTGGCAGCCCGGTCCTCCATATCGAAGGTCACAAGGACCTGGGGGAGGACCCCAAGGCTCATGGGCAGGATGCTGATGCCTACCTCAGGGCTGGCTTCCGAGAACAAGGCGATCATCTCGTCGCTCGCTCCGAGGGCACGGAAGGACTTTGCGAAGGCTTCCCGGTCGATGCTCGTGACGACGGCGACGTGGGCCTCGGGGTGGGCGAGGGCCAGGGCTCCCTTCGAGAGCGGGGCGGAGCCCACGGCTTTCCGGGCACCCTTTGCCCTCCGCGTACGCAGTGCGGCGGTCCGGTCGCCGCCAACCCACTCGAGCTGTCCAGAGAGGGACGTCGCTGCCTCGGCCATGGATCCCGCGCAGGCGGCGAGAAGTTCTTCCAAAGGAGCTGTCTCTGGGTTCTCCCACGGGAGCGAGCCGATCGCTGCCGCCGTCATCTCCATCGCCGCGGTGACGTCATCGCCCGCTGTGTCCGTTGGGAACAGTGGATGGGTGGAACCCGTTGGCATGGCGCCAGCGAGGGTGGTGTTGCCCGTTTCGATGACCGCGTGCTTTTGCCCGATCAGCCGCAGCGTGCCCCCTTGGGATGGCTCCTCGTTCCGGTGCTCGTCGAGGCCGGCTGTCCAGCGGTAGGTGCCCGACTCCCCATCATTGGCGACGATCGTGCAGTCGGCGCGGTCCTCGAACCGTTCGATCGCTGAGGCGAGCCAAGCGGCGCGGTCCTCCTTCGACGAAAACTCGATGGCCCAATGGAGGTGGAAGTTCTCCATGATCGACTGAACGAGGGTGCCCGTCTCGTTCCCCCGGAGGCCGAGCGCGGTTTCCAGGATGGAACCGTTCTTCGACTTCACGGAGACCGAGATCCCCTGGGTTCGCGCTCCCCAGAGGAGTTCGGGCACGAGGTCCCATTCGGTGGCGGGACCCCCGCCCCGGGCGAGCCCGTAGGCCCCCTTGATGGTCTTTGGCGCCTCGAAGTCCCCGCGGCCCGTGATCAGGCGGACCCAAGCTTCGAACTCAGGATCCGCGAGAAGCTGGCCCACAGCACTCTTCGCTGCGGCCCCTTCGAGGCCCGCGAGGCTTGGGATTCGCCAAACGAACTCCGCTTCCGGAGAGTGGATGGCTCCGTGATCCTGGAAGGGCGCGGCAGGCGAGCACATGGCGCTGCAGGCCACGGAGAGAGTCGCGAGAAAGAGCATAGGGATGACGGATCGTGCGCGGATGTGAGGTGAGGCCCACATTATGTTCCATTGCGGGCCGCCCTGGGCCCCCCAGGGGTGGCCATAGGCCGTAGATCGTGTCTGCAAATGGCCGCTGGCCGTTCGCCCGCTTGCGCATCTGCCAGAACAGGCCAAACTAAGGGTGCGGAGCGTTCCCGCTCCAACTGCAGCCACCCTTCCCATCCCTGTCTCTTATACACATCTCCGAGCCCACGAGA
>OJFX01000061.1_pt1 | contig 29773 bp, 27 predicted proteins | sample 1594171 | NCBI WGS metagenome assembly OJFX01 (sample SAMN05416840, study PRJEB24817) | seawater metagenome | isolation source: Sea water | place: Canada:Atlantic | collected 2013-07
GAGACAGCTTCGAAGCTCGCCCGCTGGCGCGCCCGGCACGTGGGCTACGTCTTCCAGCAGGCCAATCTCGTGCCGGTCCTCACGGCCTATGAAAACGTGGAGCTGCCCCTTTGGCTCCAGCGGCTCTCCCGTAAGGAACGCCATCGCCGGGTCTCCATCGCCCTCGAAGCGGTCGGACTCACCGATCGCGCCCACCATCAGCCGAAACAGCTCTCAGGCGGCCAGGAACAGCGGGTGGCCATCGCCCGGGCGATCGTGGCGGACCCTGCCTTGATCATCGCGGACGAGCCCACGGGCAGCCTTGACGCGGAGTCGGCAGAGACGGTTTTGCAGCTCTTGCAGCGACTGAACCAAGAGTTTGGAAAGACCCTCGTGATGGTCACCCACGACCCACGGGCAGCGGCCTATGGAACCCGTGTGTTGCACCTCGACAAAGGCCGGCTGTCAGAGTCTGAGGTCCCCACTTGAAGCTACTCCGTTTTGCGGTCCGGAACCTGCTACGCCGGTCCGGGCGCACGGCACTCACGGTCTTTGGAATTGCGAGCGCGTTGCTCCTGTTCCTCTTGGTGGAGAGCCTCGCCCTCGGGCTTGAGACGGCTCTCACCAGCGGGGAATCGGCACGCACGCTGGTGGTCTACCGGAAGAACCGGTTCTGCCCGCAAACCTCGATCCTCCCCGAGTCCTACGCGGGCCGCATCGAGGACGTCGCGGGCGTCGAGTCGGTGCTACCGGTGAAGGTCTACCTCAACAACTGCCGCGCCAGCCTGGACCTCATCACGTTCCAGGGGGCGCCCGTGGACATCATGTTGGAGCAGCGTGGCGTCAATCTGACGGCGGGGGACATCGAGGCGTTTCGCAGTGAGGCGGACGCGGCCCTGGTCGGGCAGGCGTTTGCCGCACGCAAGGGACTCGACGTGGGAGACCGGTTTCGCTTTGGCGACGTGGATGTGAAGGTGAGCGGGATCTTCCAGGCGGATTCGCGGGTGGACGAGAGCCTGATTCTGACGCACCTCGAGTTCCTTCAGCGCGCCGGTCCCGTCAACCGCCTCGGGACGGTGACGCAGCTCGAGGTTCGAATCGACGACGGCGACCGCTCCGAGGAGATCGCCCGGGAGATCGACGGCCTCTTCGCCCACGCGGAAGAGCCCACGGATACCCGGCTCAGGTCGGCCTTTCTGCAGGGCGCCACGCGGGACCTGCGCGAGATCCTGCGGTTCGGTCGGTGGCTTGGGCTTGCGTGCGTCGCGGTGGTGCTGGCACTTGTGGCCAACACCGTCGTGATGAGCGCCCAGGACCGTGTGCGCGAGTTCGGGGTCCTGCGGTCCCTCGGTTTCCGCGAGGAGCATGTGGGCATGATGGTCCTCTTGGAGTCCATGGCGCTGGCGGGGATCGGCACGTTCCTGGGCCTCACCCTCGCGTTCGTGTGGCTGACTCTTGTTCCGGTGGCCATCGGCACGGAGGGGATCACGATCACCATCGATGTGCCGCCCCAGCTGCTCCTGCGGGGGGCGATGGTCGGGCTCGTGACCGGGCTGCTTGCGGGCATCGTGCCGGCGTTCACGAGCGCCCGTCGTCCCATCGTCCCTAGCCTTCGGTCCTGAACTTTGGGACTGCCCTTCGACTACGCCGCTCGCAACCTCGGTCGCCGCAGGCTCCGCACCGTGCTGACCGCCGCTTCCGCGGCGCTTGTGGCCGCGCTGCTGGTGGGGACCACGGCCTTCGTACGTGGGATGTCCGGAACGTTTTCCGGTGCAGCGCGCGAGGACGTGGCGATCCTCCTCTCGAGCGCCGCCGAAGGGGACATCGTGCGCTCAGCCGTGCGGGCGGACCTTGCGCGGCTCGTGCAGGCGGATGTTTCGGGGGTCCTGGTGGCTTCCGGGGAAGTGCATCTGGCGACGAACATGCGCGTGGAAGGCAGCGAGACACTGGCGCCAGGGTTCGTGCGCGGCGTCACGATGAATGCCTATGCCGTGCACGACATGCTGACCTTGACGGAGGGCCGCTTGCCGGATCCCGGTGAGGTGATTGTGGGCAGCCTTGCCGCCGCGCAGATGGGGGTCCCAGAGGACAAAGTGGCCGTGGGAAGGACCCTGCGCTTCGAGGACGCCTCGTTTCAGATCGTGGGCCGGTTCGTCGCGCCGGGGACGACCCTCGAAGGAGAGGTCTGGACCCCCCTCGCGCCCCTGCGGGGCGTGATTCAGCGGGACGACGATTCCGTTGTGTTCGTCAAGCTGGACTCTGCAGAGCGCTTCCGCGACCTCGACTACTACTCCAAGCGGCGCGTGGACCTGGAGGTGACGGCGATCTCGAGCGTCGAGTACTACCGTCAGCTCGCCGCCTACTTCCAGAAGATCCGCGCCATGGCCTGGGTCCTCGCGGCTCTGATCGCCGCGGCCGCCGTATTCGGGGGTGCCAACACCATGGCGGCGGCCGTGCAGGATCGCGTACGTGAGCTCGGCACGCTCCGGGCGCTCGGTTATAGCGGACGCGCCGTCGCGGGTTCCCTCGCCCTCGAATCCACGTTGCTCTGCGCCGTCGGCGGGGTTCTCGGGCTTGTGCTGGCGCGGGTTACGATATCGGGCAGCGCCGTCAGCCTCGCCATGAGTGCCTTCGCGCTCAAAGTGGACGCGGCTGCCATTGTCGTTGGATTCCTCGGGTCGCTGATCCTCGGGGTTCTCGGCGTGGTGCCCGCGGCCTGGAGGGCGCTCCGCATGCCCGTAGCGAGCGCGCTCAAAGAAGACTGATCGTCGACGACTCCCCTCCACTCGGCCTCCATCTGCCGGCCCTCTAAACCATGAAACATATCTCTCTCACTCTCCTCGTTGCGCTGGCCTTTGGATGCTCCAACGAATCGAAGCCCGCCCCTGAGAAGCAAAAGGAAGCGGCGCCATCGGGACCCCAGGCGCTTCCGGACCAGTTTTGGGCCAAGGAGAGTCCTGAGGGGGCCGTCAACGTCTTTGACCTACGCGAGGGGGACCTCAACGGCAAGGAGGTCGTGGTGCGTGGGACCGTGCAGGAGTTCGTCGACGGGTTCGCGGCCTTTGTCCTCGTGGAGGACACGCTGCTGTCCTGCAACGAGATTCCAGGGGACGAGTGCGAAACACCGTGGGACTACTGCTGCGCCGATCCGGACGAACTGACACGCGGCTCGGCCTTCGTCGAGTTCCACGACGGGGATAGCCCCGGCTCCTGGGCCGTGGAGGGCTTTCACGGCATTGCCCAGCTCAGCGAGGTGGTCGTCACGGGCACGCTCCAAGTGGACGATGCCAACAACCTGAGCGTCCAGGCGAGCTCGATTCGCCTGCAGTAGCGACGGATGCCGTTACGAGGCTGTGACTCGCAGGATCGGTAGGGGCACCGTAGGGTTCGGTTGCGGGCGTACGTGCGATCGGCGTGCGCCCACCCCACCATGTGTACCACCCGAACCATCTGCGTCGTCGAAGATGACGCCGCCATCCGCCGCGGCCTCGTCGATAGCCTTCGGTTCGCCGGCTATCGCGTGCTCGAGTGCGCGGACGGCCCGGCAGCGCGTCGTACCTTGACGAACCCTGACATCGACCTTGTTCTCTTGGACGTTGTCCTGCCGGGTATGGACGGCCTTGAGTTCTTGCCGGAGCTGCGCGCTGATCGCCCGAGGCTTCCGATCATCCTCGTCACGGCCCGGGGCGCGGAGGAGGACCGTGTGCGGGGCCTCCGCTCTGGCGCGGATGACTACGTGGTGAAGCCATTCAGCTCGAGCGAGCTCCTGGCCCGGGTCGACGCGGTCCTGCGCCGTTCCGCGGAACGACCCAGCGAAGCGGCCGTGCTCGCCATCGGCGACCGGCGCATCGACCTGGTTCGGCGCGAGGTGGCCGGCGCGAAAGGCGAAGAGTCCGCTTCCCTGACCGGGCTTGAGACCGCGCTTCTGGAGCACCTCGCCCGTCATCCGGGCCGTCCCGTGGAGCGCGCGGAGCTCCTCCGATGCGTCTGGGGGATCAACCCCGTTGGCGTGGATACTCGCACGGTCGACATGGCCGTTATGCGCCTACGGGAGAAGATCGGTGCCGCCGGGACGGAGGCGGTCGTCACCGTGCGTGGTAAGGGCTACATGCTCGGCGCGTCGGTGGAGGTCGCCGCGTGAATCGATCCATTGCGGTGCGCCTCTTCGCTGGGGCCTCGGTGATCGCCATCGCGGCTTTGGTGGCGCTGTCTATCTTCGTCGTGGCCGAAAACCGCGGGCGGGAGCGGGCCTTGGGGGCCGCGCTGTTCCACGAGGATGCGCGCACCGCGCTCTGGCAGATGGAGATGCGAGTCGCTGGGATGCTGACAGCGGCCACCTATTTCGAGGAACCGGGTCAGGGCAATCCAGCCGGGTGGCTCGCCTGCGGGATCGACCCAGCGAGCAATGACGTTCAGCCCGCGAAAGCCCAGCCGGTCGCCGTCGCGCTTTGCGCGCAGGTCGCCGCGGACGAGGCATTGGAGTCGGCGCAGGCCTATGCGTTGGCGGAGCCTGGGGGGCGGGGTGGGCCCGCGCTGCAGGCAGCACCGGAGTCCTGGACGGGCGCGATCGAGCAGCGCGGCGAGCCACGGAGCCGAGAGGACTTCCAGCTCCGTCAAACCTCCAACATGAACTCGCTGCAGCAGCTGCGTGTTCTGCCGTCGAAGGGGCTCTTGGTGGGGCCCCTGGCGACGTTTTGGTCGGAGGACGAATCGGGCGACCTTTCACTGTTCTTGAGTCGCCGCGTGGACGGCGCCGGAGGCTCCACCGGGACTCGCTACGAGACGTTCTTCATGCCCTGGGATCAGTTGGAGGGCACGCTTCTCGGGGAAGTGGAGAGCCTCTTCCCGAAGGCCAAGCTACGGCCGATCCGGGAGGAGCCCGATCCGTGGGAGCAGCCCGCAAGCGTGGGCATGCGTCTCGCGTCGATCCCCGTGGGCTTTGACGTGAGTCCCCCGGCCCTGACCCCCAAGGCGTCGCTCATGCACTGGTGGCCGCTCATCAGCGCATGGGCGGGGCTTGGGCTCGCGCTTGTCTGCGGCTTCGTCGGCCTGCGAGCGAGCCTTGCCTACGGGGATAAGCACCGCCGTTTCACCCACGCGGTGACCCATGAATTGCGCACGCCCCTGACGACGTTTCGCATGTACAGCGAGATGCTGCGTTCTGGAATGGTGCCGCCGGGCGCCGAGGAGGAGTACCTCCGAACGCTTGAGTCCGAGTCCTGTCGGCTGGTGGGCCTCGTGGAGAACGTACTCAGCTATGCCCGTCTCGAGGAGGGAGGCGAGCTTCCCCCGCGGGAACGGATGACGGCCTCGGGCCTTTTGGAATCGCTCGTGCCTGGCGTGAACCGTTGCGCCGAGCCAGTGGCGATCGAGTTTGAGGACAAGGCCGGCTCCGTGGAGCTCACCACCGATCCAAGCGCGGTGGGGCAGGTGCTCACGAACCTGGTCGAGAACGCGACCAAGTACGGGGCGCCGGTGGACGGATCGGCCCACACGATCCGCGTGGTGCTCCACGCGGACGCAGCTTCGGTGCACCTGGATGTGATCGACGGAGGGCCCGGGATCGGGTCGGAGATGCGCGCCCGTATGTTTGCGCCCTTCGACCGCGCCGGGCGCGATTCCTCGGACGCGGCTCCGGGCGTGGGGCTCGGGCTGGCGCTGAGTCGTCGGTTGGCAGCCCAGCTCGGCGGGCGCCTTGACTGGATCGGCGCCGAGAAGGGCGCGACCTTCCGCTTATCCCTTCCACGCGTCTTGGAAGGCCAATAGCGCCGCGCGCGAACGGGGCGGCAGGCGCCCGGCTTCGAGGGCTTGAAGCCCGGCAAGGTCGTCCACGTCGTGTTCCTCGGGGAGCAGAACGAGGGGAGCGCCGGCCCGTCGGATGCGCCGCGAGGTTTGATCGAATACGGCGTCGGTGCTCCAGTCGATACCGTCGAAGAGCGTGGGCCTCGGGCGGTCCATTCCGATCAAGTAGTACCCACCATCGACGCTGGGGCCGATGGTCACTGAGCCGTTCTCACAGGCGCTGAGGGCTTGGGCGAGACGCCCTGGGCTGAGCTGCGGGGTGTCCATCCCAATGGCGACGCACGAGGCTGCACCGAGGGCAAAGCCCCGTTCGAAGACCGCGGCGATTCGGTCCCCCAGGTCCCCTCTCGGCTGGGGCATGACCTCGCAACCACTTGGGGCATGGGCGCAAAACCAGGCCTTCGCGTCCGGCGGATCGAATGCAATGAGCACGTCGGCACCCGGGACCTGGGCAGCTACGTCGATGGTATCGAGCAAGAATGCCTCGGCGAGGACGGCCGCGCGCTCTGGCCCTACGTCCTTGGCGAGACGCGTCTTCACGCGACCCGGCATTGGCTGTTTCGCAAGGATGGCGACGAGACCCTTCATGGTGTCCGTTGGGTGGCGATGGGGGACGTGGGCGTGGCCGGCGATGGAGTCGCCTGGGAGTCGGATGGAACGCAAGGAAGCCGCGGCATCGGCCCGCGGCTTCCTTTCGATTCGATCCTGGCACTCGTCGGTGACTTACATCTGAGCTTTGAGAAGCTCGATGAACTCCTTGGCCTGGCGCTCGACGATCGTGCCTTCGTAGCGCCTTCCGAGCTTCTCGGCCTTGCCGATGGCGAGCTCCTTGTTCTTCTTCTTGCGAAGGTCGCTGCTCTTCAGCTTCTCAAGTGCGCTCTGGCCCTTGAGGGTGTTCTTGGCGCTCTTGTCCTTCTTCAGGTGCTCCAGGACGCCGTCGACCTTGTCAGCGGCTTCAAGCCCGGACAGGTTGCCATCGAGGGCGTCAGCGAAGCCCTTCGCTGCCAGGAAGTCGCCTTCGGCCATGGCGCCCTCCATCTTCTTGATGCGCGCGCCAAGGATGCGCTCGACGTGGGCGCGCACATCGGCGGCACCCTCGTCGCCGGAGGCCACCATTCGGTCGACGTCTTTGATCGCCTTGGCGAACTGCGACTTCGAGATCGACTTCGCGATGCCGTAGAAGGGCTTGCCCCATCCGAAGCTCAGGTACGGTGACGCGCCCTTAAGCGCCTTCTCGACCGTGCCGTTGCTGAGGCTGTTCGGGTGTCCGGTCCAGACGACTTCGCCGGAGGGGTCGATCAGCGCGGCGTGGGGATAGCCCCGGTGGCCGGTGTCCTGGGAGAGCTTGCGGTCCTTGAAGTAGCCGTACGCGTACTGGACGTTCAGCTTGGCGACCCAAGCCTCGGTCTTGCCCTTGTCCTCGCTCGCAGACGTGACGCCGAGGACGGTCAGGCCCTTGGATTCGTACTCGTTGTGAAGGTTGTTCAGGTGCGGAACTGCACCTCGGCATGGGCCTCACCAGTGCGCGAAGAACTCGACCAGGATCGTCCGGCCCTCGAAGGCTGCGAACGAGTCGGCCTCCGGGTGGATGACGTCGATGTCGTAGCGCGCCGCTGTGGTTTCGTCGGTATCCGCGGCGGGGGAGACGATGCCCGCGGAGGAGGCGAAAGCCCCATGGGAGAGGGCAGCGGCTCCGAGGAGGCCCGCGCCGAGGAGGAGGTGATTCAGGGGAGTGCGCATAGGGATCAGGCTTCGAGATGGGACAGGCGGGCGGCGATAGGGGGTTCCGTGCCTGGGGACCCAGAGCATGGGAGACCCAGCGCCCGGGCTGCTATCGGCCAACATGATAGCTGACTCGCCTGGGCTCCGAGTTTCCTGGCCGTAACGGCTGCCTCCCGTGGGGACTCTGGCAGGAGCTGGGCCGATGCCCACATCTCCCCGGGTGGAAAAAATGACCATCGAGCCTTCATTGTCCAGGCCACCCGGACGATCCTCAGGGTCGATGCAAGCCCGGCGCAAACTACGAGTTCTGCTGGTCGACGACGATGAAGTCGACCGCATGGCGGTTTCCAGGGGCCTTGAGCGCTCTGGGATCGACGCGGAGATTCGTATCGCTCGAGACGGCTTGGAGGCCTTGGACATCCTGCGCGGGAACGGTACGCCGCAGATCGCATGGCCCTACATCATCCTTCTGGATCTGAATATGCCCCGCCTTGACGGCCTCGGCTTCCTGGACGAAATCCGGGCGGATAAGGACCTTCGGCGCAGCGTCGTGATCGTGCTTTCGACCTCGGAGCTCGACGCTGACAAGAAGGCGGCCTACGACGCCTCGGTGGCGGCCTATGTCGTGAAACGAGACGCCGGCCGAAACTTCCAGGACCTGGTCACACTTCTGGATTCGTTCTGGAGCGTGGTGTCCTTGCCTGAGAACTGACACCGGGGCAGGCCGCGCCCGTGCGCGTGGCTATTGGGACCGATCCAGGAGGTTCTGGCACGGCCCACGGCACGTTTGGGACGACTCGGGCTGGGATCATCGCGTACATTCTTGGGCCCTGGGGCCTCTGCCGAGGCCCATTCGGATCCCCACCGCGCCGACCCCAAGAACCGCCGAATGGCCCACTCTACGCCGCCCGAAGAGCCCCTCTCCCCGTCCGAAGTCGCTCCCAAGGAGCTGACCGCGAAGAGCGAGGATCGCCGACGCTTCCTACGAACGTCCATCGGCGCCGCTGCGGGAGCCGTCCTTGCGACCTCCTGCAGCAAGGAATCCTCCGCCCCCAGCGCGGGGCTCGCCGATGGCCTCCCTGAGGGCCTCGATGGGAACGACTTCCTCGTGCACGGGACCAACCCGTGGTGCATGGAGTCCAAGCGCGGGCGTCTTGACGGCCTGATCACCCCCACCGATCAAGTCTTTGTCCGGGCGAACCTTCCGGCGCCGGACAAGGGTGTTCTCGCGGCGCGCGGCGCATGGACGCTCAACGTTGCGGGCGTCAAGAACCCCCGCGCGCTCACTCTCGCCGAGTTGCAAGGCATGGGCCGCCAAACGGTGGCGTCGGTGCTGCAGTGCTCGGGCAATGGCCGCAAGTTCTTCACCCACGGAGCCTCAGGTTCCCCATGGGGCGTCGGCGCCGCAGCCAACGTGCTCTGGACCGGCGTTCCTCTCCGCACCGTGGTGGAAGCCCTCGGCGGGCTGATCCCCGGACAGAAGTTCCTGACTGCCACGGGCGGCGAGAGCATCGCCGAAGGCCTCGATGCGAAGAAACTCATGGTCGAGCGCTCGATCCCCATCGAGAAGGCCATGACCGACGGTCTCTTGGCCTGGCAGATGAATTCGGAGCCCCTGACCATGGCCCACGGTGGCCCCCTGCGTTTCGTGGTGCCCGGCTACTACGGCGTGAACAACGTCAAGTACGTGAAGGAGATCGCCGCCACCGCGGAGGAATCCACCGCCAAGATCCAGGTATCGAGCTATCGCGTGCGCCCCGTTGGTGAGTCCGGATCCCCGGAACAGCCGTCCATGTGGGCCATGAACACGAAGTCGTGGATCACCGCTCCCCTGGGGGGCGAAGGCCCCGTGAAAGCCGGTGAGACGATGATCACGGGCGTGGCATTCTCCGGCGAAGCGCCTGTGGACTCCGTTGAGGTGAGCGTCGATGGTGGCGCCACCTGGTCGAACGCGGACCTTGTGGGCCCCGACCTCGGCCCGTTCGCATGGCGCCTCTTCGCGATGCCTTGGAAGGCTGGCGCTGGTAAGCACACCCTCGTGTGCAGGGCCAAAGACCAAGCCGGAACCGTCCAACCGGAGAACGCTGTGCCCAATGAGCGTGGGTATGCGCACAACGGATGGCGCGACCATGGCGTGGACGTTCAGGTCGGCTGATCGAAAGGAAACGACATGCGCTATTTGATCGCCCTCACGGCAGCACTCTCGTTGGCCGCCGGCTCCCTCACGTCCTGCGGCCCCGAGCCATTGACCGAGGCCGCCGTCCGTGGCCGCGACGTGTTCTTGAATCACGCTACGCCCCGCTGTGGCCAGTGTCACATCCTCGAGCACGCAGGTGCCAAAGGTGTCATCGGCCCGAACCTTGACACCATGGCGCTGACCAAGGCGAAGGTCACCAAGTCGGTGACCCAAGGGGTTGGCGTGATGCCCTCCCAGAAGGAAAAGCTGACGAAGCAGCAGATCGACGACGTAGCGGCCTACGTCCTCGAAGCAGCTGGTCGCGGCCCCAGCCAGTAGTGGATTCCATCCATTGCGGGACGGGGCAGCACGCTGGCCCTCACTTGGACGACCATTCGGGGCATGATCTGGGCCGTCTACGCCTGGCGACTTGCCAGCGGGACGCGTCACACCCCTCCACATGAAGCCCCGCATCAAGCTCGCTACGGCGACCACCCCCGACGGCACCGAGCTCGACCTTTACGAGCACGACGGCCACCACGAAATCTCCATCCGCGGCGCCGGCCTGATGGGCACGCGCCAGCACAACTCCGAGGAGGAGTTGGCGCGCCACGCCTGCCAGGAACTTCCCGAGAGGCCCGTGGTGATGGTGGGGGGCCTTGGGATGGGCTTTACCCTTCGCGCGGCCCTCGATCTGCTCCCTGAGAACGGCAAGGTCCTTCAGGTGGAGCTCGTACCGGAGATCGTGACGTGGAACCGGAACACGTTGGGCGCCCACTCGGGGCATCCACTAGAGGACCCGCGGACGAAGGTCGTGCTCGGGGATGTGGTGAAGGCCATCGCCCGCGAAAAGGGCACCTTGGCGGCGATCATGCTCGACATCGACAATGGCTCGGAGCCCATGGTGATGAAGCGCAACGCTCGGCTGTACAGCCGGAAGGGTCTCGATATGATCCACCGGGCCCTCATCCCAGGGGGGCGTGTGGCGGTCTGGTCCGCCACCGACGATCCACTCTTCGCGAACAAGCTGAAGCGGTCAGGGCTGCACGTCACCCAGCATGAGGCCCATGCGAGGCCCGGTCGCAAGGGGGCCAGGCACTGCATCATCGTCGGTCAGAAGCGGGGGCAATAGGCCGTCCAGGACCGGCACCCTGCCCCAGGTTTCTGTCCGAGCGGGAACAAGGATCTGGCGCCCCTTCGTCCATTCCTCCATTGCGGCATAGGGTCGGGACGGTCACTCCGGCCAGCCCTCAGGCCCTCCCACCCGTGCTCAACCGATGATTCAGCGACGCGACCTAGACGACGAGATGCTCGCCTTGATTCGGCGAGTGGCTCGGAGCCTCTCGCGGGGCGATTCGCACCTCGCCGAGGATCTCGAGCAGGAGACGATCCTAACGGCGCTTTCAAGTCGCCCGAGGGACCCGCGCTTCATGGAGCCCTGGCTCCGGAAGATCGCTTGGAATCGGCTCTTCACCCATCGAGCGCGGGAGGCTCGATCGAAGCGTCACGGGGAGCGCGTCGGTGATCCTGAGACCCCAATGTGTGGGCCCGAAGCAGATCCAGCCGAGGAGACCGCCAGGCAGGAGCTGCGACGCGAGCTTCGCAAGCGCGTGGCTGACTTGCCCGAGATCTACCGCAGTGCTGTGACCATGCGGGTTCTTGAGGGGCGTCCGCCGCGCGTCGTGGCCAGGGAGCTTGCACTTCCGGTCGAGACGGTGCGAACCCGCGTTCGGCGGGGACTTGAGCTCCTCCGGGCTGACATCGGTGGTGAGGATCGATGGGCGGGCCTCCGGGCAGCACTGGCCTCCCTTCCGTTCTTCCGCCGCAGCAAACTCATCGCGGCCGTCGGCCTCGTATCCGCCGCTGGCGTGGCCGTCGCGCTTCAGCCCTCGGAGTCTGGACCCTCCCCAGGCGGACCCCACGATCGCGCCCTCCTGGCTTCCGGCGATCCCGCGCGAGAGCCTGTGTTGGCCCCGTCGCATTGCACCCGTGAAGTCATCGGCGACACGGCCATTGAAGTGGTGGCTTCCCCCGCCGCCCCCGGCGACGCGTCGGTCCAGGAGGAGCGGGCCTTTGTCATTCAGGTCGTCGATGCCTCCGGGGCGCCCTCACCCGAAACGGACGTCTTCGCCCAGTGGGACCTTGGCCTCACGGACCGGCGACATCTCGGGCAAACGAACGCCGATGGCAAGCTGTCGATTCGCGTTCCGGTCGATGGTTGCTGGCTCGCCGCCCGTGGCGCCCCAGGACTCCTTTCCGACGCCATCTATCTCGACCAACCGAGTTTGGGATGGGGCGCGCCAGTGCGGCTCGAGCTCAAGGAGCGTGCGGTGGCATGGGTCCAGGTCGACGGCTCGGACTCAGAGGAGAGCGACCTGTCCGTTCAGCTGTGGCCATCCGATGTGCGGAAGAAGATGCAGCTTCGGCCAGACTCAGGCCTCTTTGGTCTCTCGAGCTGGGTTCCTGCGTGGACCCAGGGCGAGAACCTCTACGGTCTGGCGTGGGGCGACTACCGGAAGTGCATCGTCGTAAGCCGAGGGGACGAGACCCTGTGGTGGGGCCCGCTCTCGTCACGCAAGGCCGCTCCGCCTGAGGCGATCGACCTGCGCAGCGCATGGGAAGTGACTGGCCGCGTCCTCACGAGCGATGGCCTGCCCGTGGAGGGCTACCCCGTGTTCGTGCCGTCGGATCCGGAAGCGGGGTCACGCAGGCACGGTCAGTCGATCGTGACGGGAGCCGACGGCCAATTCCGCGTCGGAGCCATGGCGATGCCAGCCGCAAGGATCCTGATCGGCCGGGATTTGGAGCTGCCCGCCGTCGAGCCAATGGACGGCACGGGCCTGCGCTCGGTCGACCTGGGGGATATCGATCTCGGTCGGCTGAACGTCGACCAGGAGACCCTTGTGTCCATCACGGGTTTCCATGGACCCGTTGAGGTCAGTGCCATTCACAACGATGAATCGAAGCTCTGGACGGGGTACCGTCTCGCCCATCCCGACTGCAAGCGGATCATCGGGCTCGGCGACGACGCATCGGACGTTGTCCAAGAGGGGCGCGTGCGGATCCCAGAGTCCTCAGAAGACTTGGCTTCCGTGGTGATTACGGGGGTCGATCCGACGAGCGGGGAGACCGTCAGGCTCTTCCACTACCGGCCCATCCAGCGGCCGCTCCCCACTGAGATTCACGTTGAAGGGCCGTTGCCGGCCCTGGGCACGATCATCCTGGAGAATCCGTCCCACGGGCGGTCCGGGCGCTTGCTGCTCGTCGAGCGTCGTAGCGGCTTTCGGAGGTACGTTGACATTCCGGGCCGAGTCGCCGGCATGGCGGGCCAAGGGGTCCGGGTACCCGTGTCCCCTGGGCTTTGGGACCTGTTCTTCCTTTCGCCGGACGGTCCCATCCTCACTCGCCGCGCCGTGACCATCGATCCCGGGTCGACCCACGACTTCGGTGTCTTCAGTGAACCAGCCGGGACGGTGCAATTCGACTGGACGCAGGTCGAGCAGGGCGGGGATCCCTACGACTCGGTCATGGTGCGTTGGCTGCGCAGGGGCGAGGTCATCGCTTCTGAGGCCGTGCCGCGTGGGCAGCTCTCCGAGCGCTGGGCCAGCCGAGTGGAGATTCCCCATGACTACCGGCTCGTGGCTTCGGTCGCGGGGGATTCCTTTAGCGGCTTCGTCAGGGTGGTCGAAAATCAGCGGGCGACCCTTACGCCTGCGAAAGATCTCATCGTTCTGAGCGTCAAGGTACGCATGGAGCGCAAGGCGCCCGGATTCCCGGCGGGGACCATCGATCTCTTCGATTCCACCGGGAAGCTCGTCGAGCGCCGCACGGTCGATGGGGATGCCACAGGGCGGCGCTATCGCATGATGGCGCCACCCCTTGAGGGGATGAGCGTCAAAGCGGAGTTCCATGGGCGCCGCTTCGAGGGCTCCGTCGGAGTGGACCAGCGCCAACGGATCGGCTCGGTGGTGCTTCGGCCTGTGCCGCCCAAGTAGGGGCATCCTAGAGGCTGATCGAAACCTGCAGCCCAGCGCCGCGGGAGTGATCGCCCAGCTGGCCGACAAGGTCGAGGCGCACCCTGTCGGCAGGGGAAAGGCCGATGCCCAATGAGACGATGTCGGACTGTTCGTTCTCGATGTCGTGCGCAAAACCCGCACGGAGCTGGGCCCACCCGAATGCGTCGTACTCGAAGCCCATGCGGAAGAAGTGGCTATCGCCGATCTCCTTGAACCGACGCGTCGGCACAAGGTCGAGGTCGGTCGTGAACGTGAAGCCTGAGCGCTCGATTGCGACGCCCAAAGTCGTCTGCGGTTCGACCTGGTACGTGAATCGGCGGCCGGCGACGGATTGTGTTCCGTAGTCCGCTCGGAAGACGTCACGGACGGAGAGTCCCAATGTTGCCCCGGGCTCAAGCTCGATAGCGAGGCCGAGGTCGACGTTGAAGTCGCTGCCGTCCTCGGTGAACTGCGAGCGGTCGTACTCTTCGAGCGCTTCGTCTGCGTCGAAGTCGGTCACCTTCTGGGAGTAGTTGTAGGTCTCGACCCATTGGACCTTGGGCGAGATTCCAACGGACACGCGCCGCGGTCCTTCGTTCCGCCCAAGGGACCCTCCGAGCGCACCCTCGAGGGCGAAGGTCGCCCCGAATTCAGTCACGCGAGCCCCCACGAGCACGGCGTCTGAGTTGAGGTTGTCGAGGGCCGCAGAGGTGCCGGCCGGGTCGCCGATGGCGGCAAGATCCGCGGGGTCGATGAAAGGCATTGCACGTGCGTCCGCGTGGACGCGCGCCCAAAGGGAAGCCGAGTAGTCCCGCGTCGGCAGGAGCACCAGGACCCCAGCGTCCGCCGTCACGTCGACGGCGCGCTGGTCCAATGAGGCGAGCTTGCCGACGGCGAGGGAGCGCAGGCCCAAAGCCGTGGGATCCGCCGCGTCGATCTTGGCTTGTAGATCGTCCAGCGTGGCCTGGAGGTCGTCGACGGCCTCGATGAGCTCCGACTCGTCCCGGGCCGTGGCGCTCAGGAAAGGGAACACCACCGCGAGGCCCTGGTCTTCGTCCCTGAAGCGCGTCAGGGCTGGATTCACAAAGGCCGCCATGGCCGGACCTGAAGAGGCGACGCCCGCACCCCCCATGGCCAGGCCCCTGGCGCTGGAGGCCTGGCCCGGGGCCTCGGCGGCCCACCCTATTCCTATCCCCAAGGCAATCAACGCGCGGGCTGCCCGCCGGCCGGCCAGCGGCCACGGGCCCTGGAGCGTCCGGGTCGGGGTGGCTATTGGGTCGTTCACGGCGGCGGATGGGCCAATGGGCTCGGCATGGTGCCGCGCCAGCCCCCAGGGGCCTGCGCGGCCTTCTCCGATGTCATCGACCGCGGCCACGCTTTCCTTGTGCGTTCTCTGGGGGCCCCTCGGAGGACCCCCGGGAAAGGCCCCCGGGAAAAGCTAGGGTCGGGCGCTTCGCCCCCGGCGCCTCACGCCAAGCTGTCGCCGGTCATGGGGAGCGGCTCAGGAGGCCGCGAGCGTGAGGAAGAACGACTTCTCGACGCTGTTCAGGACCTCGGGAGCACCGTCCCGCGCACGGGAGAGGATCAGAGCCCCTTGGAGGCCGGCGAGAAGGGAGGCGGCGACGGCTGTTGGGGAGAGATCTGGCTCAAAGTCGCCGGCATCGACGCCCGCTTTGATCGTCTTCGCGATCCAGGACTCGCTCCCCTTGATGTAGTCAGTGACTTCATCGCGCACCCCTTCGGGCAGGGTTTCGAGGTCGGCCGCGAGGGAGCCGCACACGCAGATGGCGCCCATGCCTTGGGTTGCGCGGTAGAAGCCGATGAACTGTTTGAGTTTCGCCTTGGGGCTACGGTTCGAGGCGTCAAGCTTCGCGAGGGTCGTATCGAGGGCCACGCGGTATCGGGCCATCAGCGCCTTGCCAAGGTCGGCCTTTGCCGGGAAGTGGTAGTGGATACTCGCCGTGCGGATGCCGACTTCCGACGCAAGATCCTTGTAGCTGAACGCATTGAACCCCCGGTGCTGGACGAAGCGTTGGGCGGTATCCAGGAGTTCGCCGGCGGTCTTGGTGGCTGCCATGGCTAAGCCTTTGAGGTGGGTGGCAGGTGCCCAGTCTTGACCCAGATGAGCGTCTCCTGGTCCACAAAAGGGTCGTGCACGCTTCCGTGGGGACTTTGGATCCAGCTACCCGCGGGGTAGGAGCCGTGCTCGTCCTGGAAGGTACCTGAGAGCACGAAGATCTCCTCGCCGCCGAAGTGCCGATGGAACAAGAAGTGCTCGCCGGCGGGCCAATGGACGAGGGCCGTGCTCTCGTGACCCCGGGAGTCGAGGGGAAGGACGCGCAGGTTGCCATGGCCCGGGGACCACGGTGCGTCCGCCGGATCCACCACGACCGTCGGGCTCGCCGCTGGCTTGCCTGGACTCGACTTGATGAGAAGCCGACAGCCCTGAACGGACCCCAGCGCGTCCCCCTGCGCCCACGTCATGCGGAGGTAGCTGCCCCGTTGAAGCGCCCTGGAGTCCCAATCAAGGGTGCCCTCGGTGACAAGGACTTGGATGTCTGTTCCCGGTGCTGCGTCCGCCCAGCTGCCCGCGGATTCGAGCTTCACAAGCTCCGTGGCGTAGGGGTCCGACCCCCCCGCGGCGGCCAGGGGACCCGGTTCGATGGGCGTGAGCGCTAAGTGGCTGTGGACGGCGTGATGCATGGCCAGGGCCGCAAGGCGCGGCGTTCCTTCTGGGAACCTAGCCTACCTGTAGGTAGGTAGAGCGCTCAATCCAAGGAAACTCGATCTGCCTCTACTTCGTGTCCACTTTCAGCCAATCCGACACGTCGGAAGCATTCAAGCGATGGACGTCAGGCAAGAACGCAACGAGCTCTTCGTCGTCCCCGGCCCGGTGCGGGCTGGCGAACTCCCAGACCACTTCGCCGCTGGGCGTCACCTCAAAGGCGGTGCCCCTGGTGGACTCGATCACCAGCGTGTTGCCACCGGGCAGTCGGTGGCTGCAGCCTCCCACAGTGGAGAGCAACGGCGACTCGTCGGAGCCGGAGTACTCCCATTCGATCTCGCCCGTGGACGGAACCAGTTCGAGTGCGCGCGAACGCTGCGGGCTCAGCCCGAGGTTGTCGAAGAGCAGGACTCGCCCGTTCGTCAGGGGAATGGCCTCATGTTGGTGCTTCCAGGGGCCACGGGCGAACCAACGCGCGACGCCCGTGCGTCGGTCGGGATCGATCTCCAAGGCCACGAGGGCGCTGATGTTTCGAATGGAAAGCAGGTACCAGCCCTCCTCGAGCCCTTCGATCGCGGCCGCTTCCTCCGCTCCCACCCGCCGCACGCTGTTGCAGTGGAAGATGTCGCCGATGGCATCGAGCTTCTTCAGGAGCTCCGGGTTCTCACGGAGCTTCTCCTTGTAGAGCTCCTTTGCCTGCTCCTCCTCCTGAAGACCCCGGGCGACGCCCGCCGCAACGATCTTTCGTACGTCGTCCGCATAGGTCGATCGCAGTAGGCAATCGAGGACGGAGACGTGACCCAGCTCCTTGCCGTCCGGCTTGAGGAAGACAACGCGATCGTCCAGGAAGGGACGATCGGGGTGGAACTCCGGCATGGGCTTCGCCTTGCGGTCGAGGCCGTAGAGGGTGCCATCGGCGTCTTCGCGGATGTCGTGATGGGCGGGCTTATCGTAGGTCCAAAGGACATTGGAGTCTTTGTCCAGGGCCGCTAGACCCTTCCCTTCGAAGATGACGAGCAGGCGTCCACCGCTGATCAACCTTGCCTTCCGGAAGTACCCGAATGGCGCGTCGATCTCGGGCCAGATCGCGCGGATGGGTTTCGTCCAGCGGTGGAGGAGGCGGCCCTCCATGTCCATCAGGAAAGCCTCGGCTGCGTGACCCGACGAGTACAGGTTGAGGCCGTTCTCCGCGAGGTCCGGGTCGTACTGCATGATGCCCCGGGCCGACGTCGCAGCTTCCATGCCTGGGGCATAGCCGATTCCCTCGAGGGCGTCGGCGCGCTCTGCGGCGGTCGGCTCTTTGGCTTCGCGCCGGTACCAGTGCCCGCGAAGTCCCTCCTTCTCTTCGTCAGTGTTCGCCGTCGGGCCTTCGACCTGGGCATCCTCTGGCGGCGATTCGGAGACTCCTGGGCCGGTTGAATCTCCGCAGGAAGCCACGAGAAGACCCGCCGCGACGGGTGCGAGGAATGGGAGGACCCAACGGGATGCGATGCTGTCGACGGTGCGGGCGACCATCCGTGGATGCTAGCGGATCTACGGCCCGTTGAGGGTGTCATGGGCTATGACCGCGCTCGGCTCCCAGCCTGGGATCACCGTGGAACCTGGGGGGACAGGGTTTCCCAACACGGCGTCTGCCCTTCCCAGCCGCAGGCGGGCGCTGAACAATGGGACGATGCACGTACTCCTCCGCTTTGCGCTTCTGGTCGTTCTCTTGATTCCGGCCGCCGCGCAAGGGGCCCGAACCGCTCCAGTAGCAGGGTCGACCGGGCCGACCCCGAAGATCAAGGTGGCCTGCCTGGGGGACTCCATCACCTTTGGTGCGCGCATCGATGATCGCGCCCGGCACGCCTATCCCGTGCGCCTGGGGGATCGCCTGGGCGCGTCGTACGAAGTGCGTGGCTTCGGCGCCTCGAGTCGCACGTTGCGCCTGGGGGCGGACCTTCCTTACGCGACCGAAAGCGTCTTCCAGGACGCCCTCAAGTGGACCCCCGACGTCGCGGTGATCGTCCTCGGTGCGAACGATACGGTGCTCACCGAGCGGCGTCCCAACTGGGTCGAGGGGCACGACTTCTCCGGCGATCTCAAGGTGCTGGTGGCCGCCCTTCGCGAATCCAACCCAGCCGTCGCCGTATGGGCCGCGGCGCCGCCGCCCATCCTTGCCCAGGCGCCGGATCTCGAGGAGGCCCGCGTGAAGGACCTGAACGCCCGGGCTCCACGGCTCGCAGAGATCGCCCGGCAGGTGCGCCAGTACGCGCGCACTGAATCGGGCGTTGAGTTCATCGACCTCATGCGGGTGCTGCGACCGGAGCATTCGGTGGACGGTGTCCACCCCAACCCGTTCGGTGCCGACCGCATCGCCCTGCGGATGGCTGCGGCCCTTCGCATGGAAGTCAGCGAGGGGCCAGGGACGCATGCGCTGCTCGAGGTGGGTCCCGGCGTGGGCGAGATCTCGGCAACGAAGGCCGGCGACTTCCACGGCTTTCGGCGCCTGGACTTCAAGCTCCGGACGAGCGCGACGGAGGAGGTATCGTGCATCCTCGTTGAGCCAGAGCGTGCCGCGGCGGGGCGTCCGTGGGTGTGGCGCATGCGGTTCTTTGGCCATCAGCCTGGGCTGGACCGAGATCTCCTGGATCGCGGCTACCACCTCGCCTACGTCGACGTGGCCAATCTCTACGGCGCGCCAGCGGCGGTGGCCCGCATGGGTTCGTTCTATCGCTTTTGCGTCTCCAAAGGACTCTCGAAGAAGCCCGTTCTCGAGGGCATGAGCCGTGGGGGGCTCGCGGCGATGCAGTTTGCAAAAGCTGCTCCTCTGGCGGTGTCGTCGATCTACCTGGACAACCCCGTCTGCGATCTTCGTTCGTGGCCGGGGGGCCGGACCGGCAAGCGCTCTGATGCGGACTGGAAACGCGCGCTACTGGCCTGGGACTTGGCCGAGCCGGCCGCATGGGAGTTCGAGGGGGGACCCCTCTCGGGGCTCGAGGGATTGGCGGAGGCCCAGGTTCCGATCTTCCTCTTGATGGGCCAAGCGGACGTCGTGGTCCCGCCCCATGAGAACGGCGAGCGACTCGTGGAGCGCTACCGGGCCCTGGGCGGTCCCATGGAGGTTTGGCGGAAGCCGGGAGACGGCCACCACCCACACGGTCTCCACCCCGTGGACCCGCTCCTGCGCGCGGTGCTGCGCTCTGCGGTCGGCGACCCCGCCGAAGCGTCACCGGCCGTCACTCCGCAGGCCTCCGTGGAGTACCGGGCCGGTGCCGGATGGGGCAAAGGCAATAGCTGGTTTGACGCCGCGGCGTTGCTGGCGGGCCTCGGCAAGGCCGAAGGGCCCGTCGACGTCGTCTTCCTCGGGGACTCCATCACCCAGGGGCTGACGGGTCATGGGTCGAGGCTCTCCCTACCGGAGGGCAATCGGCCTTTCGATCGACTCTTCCGGTCCCGCCGAGCGGTGTCCCTGGGGCTCTCCGGCGACCGGACCGAGCACCTCCTCCACCGGATCGAGAACGGGTCGCTCGACGCCTTCGCGCCGGGGAGCGTCGTCCTGCAGATCGGTGTGAACAACGTCAATGCGGCCCGGCACATTGGCTCAGAGACCTTCGCGGGAATCCTCGCGGTCGTGGAAGCGCTGGGCGAGCGCCTGCCCGACGTCAAGGTCCTCGTGTGCGGTCCCTTCCCCGCAGGGCGAGACGCACAGGGGCGCGTGCGGCGCTCGTTGGCTGAAGTTCGCACCTCGTTGAAGGCCCATGACTTTCCTACGAACGTTCAGTTCATGGACCTCTGGCCCTTGTTCGCGGCGGAGGACGGGAAGCTCCTATCGACCATGTCCAAGGACGGGATCCACATCACCGCGGAAGGCAAGGCGGCTTGGCTTGCGGCGGTGGGGCCCTGGCTCTTCGACTGAGGAGGGGCCTAGTCCCCGTCTTCCTCGAGTTGCCGCACGTGCGGCATGGAACCCAGGCGTTCGCGTGTCGATAGGTTCAAGGCCGTCTGCCACCCGAGCGCGTGGCGCACGGCGCTCGCCCCTGGCGCCTCCGGAGGGGCCACGACTTCCGCCATCGGCTGCCAGACCGTGATCACGTGGCCGGAATCCAGCCGCTTGCCGAGCAGGGCCATGTGTTCTTCTGTGACCTGGTGGAACGACGCGGACGCCGCGGCTTCCCGGACGTTGCCGTAGCTTTGGAGCGACGCAGAGCGGGCGCGGTGGGCCTCGAGTTCTTCCTTCGTGCAGTGCGGGATCGAGGGTGCCATGAACTCCTCTGCGAGGGTGCCGCCCTTCTTGAGCCCCTCCGCGAACGCATCTAGCTCAGCGCGGGTTCGAGCAACCGGAGAGTCCACAAGAGGTAAGGCGGCCTCAATCTCATCCAGCGCCCAGGTCGCCCGTGCCTCGAGCATCGGAAGCGCTTCGCGGTTGCCGTACCAGAACCGGAAGGCGCGCCACTCGGTGGCAGCGTCGCCCGTTCCAATCCAGTAACCGGCAGCCCCCAGGAGGAGGAGAATGAGGAGTCGCTTCAACGGCTTTCGAGAGCCTCGACGTGCGCCTTGATCGCCTCCAGGTCTTTGGTGCACATCTTGATCATCATTTTCATCATGGGCTTCATGAGCACGGACATGACCTTCGCCATGAAGGTCAAAGGCGTCGCGTCGAAGTTCAGCGTCAGGCGCGTCGAGTCGCCCTCTTGCGTCAAGGTGTACGTGGTCTGGTAGCGGGAGCCATGGCTCTCCGCCAGCAGGCCGTAGCTCGTTGGGCGGTTCCACTCCACGAACTCCATCTCCTCGGTGGCCTCCTTCTTGAACATGAGGCGGGTCTCGCGGAACTTGGTTCCGAGGCCGGCAGGTGAAGGCGTGAGCATTTCGATCTTCTCGATCGCCGGAACGACCTCGGCCCACTTCTCTACGTTCGTGGCCACGTCGAAGACCGCTTCCGGTGAGGCGTTGATCAGGCAGCTAGTGCTAATGGATGGCATGGGCTTCGGCCTATTTGGCGCGTTGGTAGGAGAACTGCATGACCATGGTGTTCGTCTCGCCGATGGGCATGTCGTGAACCTCTAGGGTGTAGGAGTCGATGGAGGTGAGGCTGCCCGATTCGTCGCGTTGGCCGTCGAACCGGTAGACGTACTTCACCATCTTTGCGATCTCACCGGTGATGTACTCATCGAGGGTGCCAAACAGGATGAGGGTATTGCCGTCAGGAGTGAGATCTCCTTCGGCGCGGTTCATGGCGGTGTCGAAGTCCGAGATCCCGGTCCAGACGTAGCTCTGCCGCATGAGGTCGTAGCCGATCCAATGGACGACGGAGCCCTTCATGCCCATGAGGCTGCCGCTCCATTCGCTTTCGATCCAGCGACCTTCTTTCTTCCAAGTCGTCACGGACTTGCCATCGGAAGCTGGGCCAGCCTGGCCGCCCATGATGAGCTGGGCTTTCACCTCCCACTCGCCCACCAAGAGGCGGAGCAGCTCATGCTGCTCAGCGGGCTGCGTGAACTTCGTCATCTTGGCCATCATCTCGGCCATGGCGGCATCGGGGCTCTGTTCTTGAACCGGGGGAGCGGGGGGACGAAGGGCTGCGAAGGTGGTGGGGAGGCTCACCCCGAGGGCGAGGAGAATGGAGTGGGTCGCTTTCATGGGCATCAGGGAGTTTGCGCGGTCGCCGCGGCCTTGCGTTGCTTTGCCAAGGCGGCCATGACGGCGTAGCGTTTTTGGAGAGAGCCCTTGAGCTCGTCGAGGGGATGGGCCGGCGCAAGCGTCGGTTCGGGTGAGGGACCCGCCGCGGGCGCGGCGTGAATGACCTGGGGGGCGGGGCCTACGACAGCGGCCGATAGGCCCAGGAAGGCGATGCAGGCTGCGGAGCGGAGCTTGGGTCCATTCCGACCTGTCGAAAGTGCTTGCAGTCTTTGGACGAGCTCGCCGCTGGTCGCGCCCCAGCCCGGATGGAAGGACCGGGCAGCGGGCCCGCGAGTGACCCCAGCGTGCGCGGCGGCAAATCCCAGGAGCGAGGTGCGGTAGGCCGCGGCGCCACCGGAGGCGGCGGCGCTCGCCATGCGATCGCAGGTGAGTTCCGCCAAGACCGCGAGGCGGCGTTCGGCGATCCATGGGACTGGGTGGAACCAGAACAGTGTCCGCAGCGCGGTCGCCATGAGGCGCCGAACGCCGTCGCGACGCCTTGCGTGGGAGAGCTCGTGCAGGAGCGCCGCCTCGAGGTCCGCAGAGGACGCGGCGGCCTCAAGGGGGCGGGGGATGATGATCCGCGGCCGGATGATGCCGACGCAGGCGGGTCCCAGCTCGCGGCTGACCCGTAGAACGGGGCGCCTCGCGATACCCATGGCCGCGGCAGCCCGCGCATAGGTGCGGTCGGTCGACGGCCTCGGGAGGGTGAGGGAGGCCCTGCCCCATGACCGGCGGTCCTTTACGAGGCTTGTGATCGTGCGAAGGGCCAGGACTGTGGCCACGGAGAGCCACACATAGAAAAGGGGAGTGCCGGTGGCGGCGGCGACCGGCGCTCCGATGGTTCCGGGACCCGAAAGGGCATTCTGGGCGGGCCCTTCGATCCACCCATGGCCCACGCCGATGCTCGGAGGGATGACGAGCCTGAGCATGGCGCACCACCAAAGGGCGGCGACCAACCGTGGGGCGGCTCGCCCCACAAAACGATCCGCCGTGAAGGCGGCAAGGCCCATCAGCGCGGATCCAAGGCCCGAGACCCAAACCCAATCCGTGAGGGCCCAGCTCATGGGCTCTCCTCTTCCTCCAGCAGGCGCTGGAGTTGCTCGCGGTCCTTGGGGGAGAGATTCTTATCGCTCACGAGATGCTGGACCATGGGCCCAACGTGGCCCCCGAAGGCGCGTTCGAGCAGGGACCGCAGGGCCGATCGCTGGGCGGACTCCTGGGAGACGAGCGCCGTGTATTCCGTCGTTTGGCCGAGCTTCCGCGCGCTCAAGGCGCCCTTCTCCACCAGGCGCGTCAGGAGCGTCCGAACGGTGCTGTACGTCCACTCGGTGGAATCTGCCACCTGGCCGTGGACTGCTCGGGCGGTCGTCGGGCCAGCGGTCCACACGGCCTGCATGACCGTCCATTCTGTGTCGCTTAGGCGCATGGTGATGGGCCTGCTACATTTGTAGCAGGCGCCTTGACGATACACCGCACCCTTCCATGGCGCAAGGCCCGGGGGTCCCCCGGGGGGCTCTTGCCCGCCAGGAGTGAATATTCTGAGGCGCCCTGCCTACTAAGGAATCATGACCAGCCAAACCCAGCTCCTCCGCCGCTCGTCCGAGGATCGCGTCTTCGCCGGAGTCCTCGGCGGCTTCGCCCGACAGTTCGGCCTCGATCCCAGTGGTCTGCGCGTCGGCTTCGTGATCCTCTCGGTCCTCTCCGCCGCTTTCCCAGGGCTGCTCGTCTACCTGCTCTGCTGGCTCGCCATCCCGGCTGACGAGGACTAACGCTGGGCGAGGCTGGTGTTTCTCTCACCAAGTCACCCTTGAGAAGCCGACCGCAGGCGCACTCCCGCGTTCGGGCGACGAGGGCGCGGGGGGCGCCGGGGAACCTTCAACTTCTCAGCGAATCAAGCAACTCCATCTGGCGCCACGCGGGCCGGGGGCTGAAAGGTCCATCCAATCATGGAAAGGAGACAGCGAGTCCGTCGCTGAAGTTGGAGCGTTGGCCGACGTTGTCGCGGTGCCATGCTTGGAAGTACCAGGTTTCGCCTTGGACGATCTGGGTCGTGGAGGACAGCAGCGGAATAGATAGCGGGTCCACGGCGAGCTGAAAGGAGCCCGTGGACCCTGTGGCGAGGATCTCCTGTGGCCGGCTGAAGCGCGAGATGTTGCCGCCCAAACAAAGGTTGCCGTTCGAGTTGAGCGTGTTGGCGGGCAAGAAGCCCTGAACCGAGGACCCAACGAAGATGCCGAACAGACCAGGGGGCATCTCTGCCGCGAAGAGCGTCAGGTCGCGGCTAAACACGGCGCCGCTGCCAGATGCGAAAATGGACGACGGGACGCCCGTGGAGTTGGGGACCGCCGGCCCGCAGTAGTTGGCGGTTCGCAGTGAGATTCCACCTACGACGAGTTCGCTGAGAGTCACCTCGAGGTCCCCAGCACCTGCTGTCACGCGGATCGTAGAGGTGCCGGTGAACGCGACCCCTGGGATGCGTGCAGGGAAGTCCAGGAGTTCCGCGGAGGGGAATGACTGGCCGGTCAGGTCATGCAAATCGACGCTGATACCGACGCCCCCGGGCTCCGCAATGGCGCTCACCTCAAAGGCATCGCCGGTGCCGAGCATGCTCCATATTTCGAGCTTCGAGACGTGACTTATCGACGTGGCTGTGGCCCTTCCGATTTGGATCCCTGTGGTCGCAGCGTCCACGTCATAGCGGTCAAAATCGGTCGTATCGAATGGTCCGGGAACCGTTGGCTCAATGTGCATCATGAAGGCGTCACCCAACGCAGCTCCGTCGAAAGGGGTGCCCTGCAGCGCGTTGACTACGGAAGTCACGGTGCCGCGGATCTCGACCGAAAGAGTCGTCTGGGCCGATGCGAAGCTAGAGCCAACGAGGATGAGCGATAGCGAGCGGGCTGCGATCTGTTTCATGGCATGCGTTCCGGCGCGAGCTGGAGGAGTGATGGCGGGCCATTGCATGCTACATGAGCACAGCAAGTCCATCTGCCCCTCAAAGGGGTCGTGCCCCGGGGCCCGATCCCGGCACCGGCCCGTTCAGGCGCGCTACGATTCCAGGGGACCGCGATGCCCGGCAAGGGAGCGGCCCAATACTCGGCCACACGCTAGGATCGTCTGTTCTGGAGCTGACGGCGCCCATGGGGAGGGCACCCCTGACGCCGGCGCCGCCCTGATCCCGTGAGAACTCTCCGGATTCTGAGGGTCAAAACACGTGGCGGTGCAATGGAGGTCTTAGCTCGCCTCGGTAGGCGGGGCCCACCCAGAGATCCAGCCATGCAGCAGTCCACTCCCTCGCTCTTCGACCTCGATGCCCAGTCACTCTTCGAGCACACTCGCTGGATGCGCCATCTCGCGCAGAGGCTTGTGTCCGGTGGCGAACAGCCCGACGACCTCGTGCAGGAGGCCTGGACCGTCGCCACGAAGAACCCACCGGCACAGGGCGTGCCGCTCAAGGCGTGGCTTGCGGGCATCATGCGGCGAGTCGCGCTGAACGACCGGCGCACGGGCGGCAACCGCTCCAGCCGTGAGAAAACTGTGGCCATGGAAGCGGCGGCCGCCGGGGCCCCGTCGACGGACGCGCTCGTTGCGCTCGCGGAGGAGAAGCGCCTTCTCATCGACGGGATTCTGGGACTGCCCGACAGGCAGCGCGAGGTCATCCTGCTGCGCTACTACGAGGGACTGCCGGCCCGTGAGATCGCGGCCCGCCTGGACGTCTCGGTGAAGGTCGTTCACGCCCAGCGCGAGCGCGGGCTCCAAACGCTCCGCGAGGAACTGGATGGGCGGCACGGCGGCGATCGGCGCGCCTGGGGCCTGGCCTTCCTTCCGCTGGCACACGAAAGCACGCCGGCCCAGGCGGCGCTCTCCAGTGCGGGCGTGGGCCTCTCCAGCTTCATCCTTCTGAAGGCGTTTGTCGCCATCGCGGCGCTGGTGGTGATCGGTCTTGGGGCAAGGGCGATTCTCGCGAAGGGCGAAACGGCCGCCGGCCCCGAGGAAACGCTTGAGCTCGCCCAGGTGCCGAAGGAAGCAGCCCACGCGCCGACCGCGCTCGTGGGTGTACCGAGCGTGGGTGCCGAAGACCCGGGCCGGCGCGCGGCGGCCCTTGGGGCCCCGAACTCCGTCGTCGCCCGCGCGGCCACAATCTCAGGGACGATCACGGACTCGGTGTCCGGGGCAGCCCTTGGGGGCGGCTACGTGACGATTGCGGCGGCGACTGTCCAGACTGTGATGGAAGTCGAACCCGACGGCTCGTTCCGAGATGAACTCACGGACGCGGACGCGGCTGAGAGTTTCTTCGTCACGGCAAGCTATGGGGGCTACATCACGAGCACCCTTCCCGCGACACCTAACGAGCCGCTAGCGATCGCCCTCTTGCCCTGCGGCCGCCTCGCGGGCACGGTCTTTGACGATGCCGGTGTGCCACGGCCCGGGTCGCACCTCTTGCTTCTCTCCGACGCTCTCGAAGACAGCGCGGGAAACCGATTGACCGACGCCGTGCGTGAGCGACTGACCGCCGACGAGCGTGGCCGATTCACCTTCCCGGACCTCCTGCCGGGTGCCTATGCGCTCTGCGTTCTTGAGGACCCCGGGAACCCCGACGAGGATGCCCTTGTGCGAAGGACCGTGCGGATCGAGGCGGCCAAGCGTAGCGAGGTCAACGTCCTGATGGACGACCCCGACGCAGTGAACCTCAGCGGCCTGTTGACGCCCGCGGAACCCGTCGAATTTGCGCTCGTCCCGGCGTTTTTTCCCTATGCCGAGAGGGGGTCCATGGTCATGGGGCAACCCGCCGCGGGATACAAAAAGGGGGCCGGGGCGTTCACTGCGAAGGGGCTCCAGCGTGGGCGCTATCTGGTGCTCCTGATGCCCGCGGTTGACGACCATGCCGGCCCGTTCGCGTTCATTCCGAACTTTGAGGTTGAGCTGAGTTCACCCACGGATGTCGCGAGGGATTTCGAGTTTCCTCCGCACCGGATCACGGGGCACATCGCGTCGCCCGCGGGCGTCTCTAGCCTTGTGGTTGCGGCGGTTCCCGTGGTTCCCTCGGGGCTTGCGAAGAGCTTCTCTGAGGGAGACAAGGTGCGGGAACTCTTCGGAGCCCCCGTCGGTGAGGACGGCTCCTTCACTCTCCCCCACATCGCCACCGGGCCCTACCGCATCGATGTCTTTCGCCGGAACGCGAGCGCGGCCATCGCTTCTCAGATCGTCGAGGTGCAGGGGGACGTGACCCTCCCGCCCTGGAAGCTCGAGTAGACGTGACCGTTCAGGGGGGCGCCATGGGCAGTTGCCGGCTGTGGCGGTCCCTCCGAGCGCGGGCCTATGCTTAGCGCTGCGAGCAGTGGAGTGTGAGCCTGTGTCGCACCCTGAGCCCTCTTCCAGCCTGCGCTGTGGCCATCGACCCCTTCACGTTCTCGAGCGCATGACATGCGGCGCACTTCTCCTATGGGACTAACGCCATTCCTCCGGGTGCACCGGTAACAACCCACTGAGCGCGCCCTAGGAGCTGCCGAATGCACAGATGGCAGACCACGATTGCAGGAGCCGTGCTGTTCGGTCTCGCTGTTCTAGTGGCACTGACATTGCGACCATCGCAAGACCTCGCCGGCGTGGGGGATCGTGGGTCTACGGCGACCGGCCAGGGAGGCACTGCGGGGAACACTGAGATCCTGGAGACGGCCGCCCCGGGCCATGGTCCCCGTCGTCTCGCGGTCGAGCCCGAACTGGAGGAGATCGAGGAGCCGGAGGAGGACTTCGAGATCGTGGAGGGTGGCATGCGCCGGACTCCACCGGCCGCTACATCTGAGAAGGCACTGTTACGGACCCTCGACGTGGAGGTCGTCACGGGGACAGGTCTGAGCCCCGTTTCCGCATCGCCCATGCTGCTTGAAATCGACGGGAAACGCGGAGTCCTGACCAAGGTCATGGCCACGGTCGAGGACCATGGGACCGGCGTCTACACCCTGACTTTTCCGGCGGACTCGCAGCCCAAGTGGCTTGTGGCGGACGCTCGGGACGCGGGCGTCGGTTCGCTGGCGTGGGAGGACGCCGTCGCGTCTCACCAAGACGGTCGCCCGGCTCGCGTGACCGTGCGAGGCGCAGGACGGATCACGGGGCGCGTGGTGGACGCGGAGGGGAGCGCCGTGGTCGGAGTGCGGCTGTGCGCGATCTTGGCGGGCTCCGATGAGGCGACGCTCTACCGAGCGGTGGGGTACCCCGATCGCTTCCAGCACCTCATCGATGGGGCCGGCCGCGGCTTGGTCTCCTTCTACACGGACGAGGAGGGGCAGTTTGAGGTCGAAGGCCTGCGCGAGGCGCCCTTTGTCATCACGGCTGGGCTCGCGCTGCCAAAGTACCTGACCCAGCGGGAACCCCTGGGGCGCGTGATGGCAAGTCAGGACCCTGCTCCAGTTGTCTTGCGGCTCAGGGAGTCGGAGATCATCGTCCGCGTGGCGACTCCGACCCCTATTGGCAGCCCGGCGGTGGATGAGCCCGATGGACGAAGCAAGTGGTCGTCCATTCAAGTGGAGGTATACGACCTGGGAGCCATCGGCAGCGAAGATGCGGGGGCATCGAGACCGTCATGGCGACCGCGTGCGCAAAAGGGCCTCCTCGGGAACTACTCCCCGCGGTTTGTCAACGGACGCTACGTCTTCCACGTGGGTACTGAGGCCGGTAGGCGCTATGGGGTCCGCGCCAACCAGGATGAGCGCTCGACACCGATTCGGACTGTCGAGATAGACCGCGCGGGGCGGCAGGCGATCCTGGACCTGACGATTCCTGAGAAGCCGATGACCGCCAAGCTGCTGGTCGACGTGCGGTTTGCTCCTGTGGCGGACGAGCATCCAGATGCTGTGAATTCGGCCCGTGTCTGGCTCGAGGACCCTGACTCGGGCATCGCACTGCGTGCAGCGAAGGCGTGGGCAAGCGACTACGAGCCTGCGCTCCTTGAGGCTCCCCCCGGGCGTGTTCGGGTCGTCGTGGAGGGGCTGTATACCGAGCGTTACCCCGATGGGCACATGACCGCACGGCGCCGGCATGGCCGAGCGAGTGCGGTGATTGATGTCGCGCCCGGGGTCGATGCCCAGGTGGAGATTCCGCTTCCACTCGGGGGTGCGGTCAAGGTGACGGCCGAAGCGGCCGACTCCCTGCCGGAGAGCGCTCGCAGTCGCTTGGACTTCCAGATTCAGCTGCAGGCCCAGGGGAACGCCGAGACCGAAGAGCTCAAGCGGCTCTTCATGGACGACGGCGGCGGCTATCTGCAGGGCCGTCGTTGGAAGCTCGGCACCGACATGGTTTCAGAGCGCCTTCCGGCTGGTCGTTACCGAGTCTCGGTCAGCAATGGTTCCTGGACCGTGGCGCCACAGACGCTCGACATCAAGAGCGGCTCGGTGGTCGATCTCAAGCTTCGCTTGGAGTAGCGCGCGGTGTTCCTAGCGCGGGAAGTCCTCGCGTGGTGTGCGTGCCAGTGTGCCGCACCGTGCGTCCCGTAGACTGCCCCCCATGACCTCCCTCCGCGTTCTCGAGCCTTTTCGTTTCCCACGCACGAAAGTCACCGTCCCCAACCGTCTCGCGCTGGCGGCCATGACCAACAAACAGAGTCACGCGGATGGGTCGCTCGGCGAGGACGAGCTCGCCTGGCTCGCGGCACGGGGGTCGTTCGGGATCGTGACGACCTGCGCGGCCCACGTGTCAAGGGACGGACAGGGCTGGGAC
>OJFX01000070.1_pt1 | contig 28981 bp, 19 predicted proteins | sample 1594171 | NCBI WGS metagenome assembly OJFX01 (sample SAMN05416840, study PRJEB24817) | seawater metagenome | isolation source: Sea water | place: Canada:Atlantic | collected 2013-07
CGAGGCGTTCGAGGGGCGGCTTTCTGGATAGTTGAATTGTTCAACGGCCTGCTAGGGGAGGAGCCGAACACTGGAATGGGGGCGCAAGAGCGCCATTCTTGCGTCTCCCCCCGGTGCATGGGCGCGATTCGCTTCCCGCCGCGCTCGGCCTCCCGGGGCGTCCTGCCTTGCCAGGGTCGGAAAATAGTTCCTCTTTGGGGAGCTGGCTAGAGAGGTGTACCTAGGGGGAACCCCATCTTTTCGTCAACTGTCGTAGCGCCGTCCGTCGATGTGGCCAGGGCCAGCGTCCAAGTCCAACCCTTCTTGGGCGACTCCACCGACCTCCTCCCGACAGCCCATGCGCGCAACGACAGGCCACAGCGACGATCCCGTCTCGCTAGACGCGATCGAAGACACCATCCAGCAGATTGAGGCCAGCCTCAATGGTGAAACCCCCAAGGCCGCGCTTCTGTTTTGCAGCGTGGAGTATGAACACGAGGTGCTCCTCCAGAGGATCCAAGCGCAGTGGCCGGGACTTCCGCTTGTCGGCGCCACATCGGACGGCGAGATCTCGTCGAGGCTCGGTTTCCGGGACGATTCTGTTCTCCTCACCGTGTTCAGCGGCGAAGGCATTCGGGTCCACGCTGGGCTCGGCAAGAACTTGTCTCAGGATGTTGATGCAGCCATCGATTCCGCCGTCAGCCAGATGGGCCAGATCGACCCCAAGGTGTGCCTCACGACCTTCGCACCCAGTAGCGATGCGTCCGTCGTCATCCGAGGACTCTCGGATAGGTTCCAGGGCAAGCGCTGCCCGATCCTCGGCGGCCTGAGCGGTGACCATCGCGAGTTTGGTCACATGGTCGAATTCTTCGGCGGCGAAGTCGTGACCGATTCGCTGCCGCTGCTGTTCCTCGAGGGCGATTTCGAAGTCAGTTGGGGCATCGGGTCCGGCTGGACCCCCGCGGGCAACGAGATGATCGTTACGTCTTCCGATGGCAACGTCGTTCATACGATCGACGGAAAGCCCGCCATGGATGTCTATCGGGAGACCTACGACGAGATTCCCCACGACTTCCTCCTGGAGTTCCCCCTTGCTTGCAAGAACAGCGACGGTGAGTGGCAGCTGCGTGCTCCGCTTTCCCACGACGTCGAGACCGGGAGCCTGACTTTCGCGGGCGCGGTCATGGAGGGGGCACCTGTCCGCTTCACCGAAGTCTTCGATGACGGTCTCTTGCGCGGATCCGAGGATGCGATGACGCGCGCCCTGGATGACTTTGCCGGCACGACGCCTGAGCTCGCCCTTGTGTTCACTTGCGCGGCGCGGAAATGGGTCCTGGGCTCCGAAGCACCCAAAGAAATCGATCTGATGCGTGCCGTCGCGGCCGATCGCGGGTGGATCGACATGGACTTTGCGGGCCTCTATTGCTTCGGTGAGATCGCTCCGAATGAGCAAACCTCTCCCAACGGCTTCCACAACGAAACCTGCGTCTCCGTCATCCTGGGGAAGTGATCCAAGTGTCGAGCGAGGAATCAGAACCCAAAGACCTTCAGAAGGACTGCCTGCGACTCGCCCGTCGGGTCAGGCAGCTGGAGCGCCTCGTTCGTACTTCAGAGCGGGTGGCGCGGCAGAGCCAGTTTGCCTATCGACGCACCGTGGCCACGCTGGAGGCGCGCACCGCTGAGCTAGAGGAGGCGACCCAGCAGGCCGAGTCCGCGGTCCTTACGAAAGACCTCTTCCTGGCCACCATGAGCCATGAGATCCGGACGCCGATGAACGGCGTGATTGGGTGCATCGACCTTGTGGACACGGAGGCGCTGAGTCCTGAGCAGCGCGACGTCGTGAGCACACTGCAGGTCTCCGCCGACTCCCTGCTCGTCCTGCTGAATGACGTTCTCGATTTCGCCAAGCTCGAAAGCGGACGCACTTCGCTCGAGTCGGTTCCATTCTCTCTGGACCAACTTCTCGGTGACGTGGCGAAGCTCTATGGAAGCTCCACCACCTCCGACGGCGTAGCCATCAATGTCGATGTGGCTAAGGCACTTCAGAGCGACGTGGTTGGCGATCCACATCGCTTGCGACAGGTCATCCAGAACCTCACGAGCAACGCTGTGAAGTTCACTCCCGAAGGCGAGATCACCCTGCGGGCTCGGAAGGGCGACAGGACGGGGCGAGTGAGATTCGACATCTCGGACACTGGCCTCGGCATGCCCGAGGATGTCCTCGAAGCGATCTTTGAGCCCTTCAAGCAAGCCGAGGAGTCCACGACCCGTCGATTTGGGGGTACGGGCCTTGGCCTTGCGATCTGCAAGTCGCTCGTCACGTCCATGGGAGGGGCCATAGCGGTCTCCAGTGAGGCCGGCGTAGGGTCGACGTTCTCTTTTGAGATCAACCTCGGCATCGCCCAGGAATCCGATCGGCCCACGGCACCCCCCGAGGAGCCGACGCGGTTCGTGAGCCGGGAGGGCTCTGCCCACCGCATCCTTGTGGTGGACGACAACCCGGTGAACCTGATGGTCGCTGAGAAGATGCTGACCAAGCTTGGGTACGAGGCCACCCTGGCGCGGGGTGGGCGAGAGGCGATCGAGCTAGCGCATCAATCCGAGTGGAGCATGATCCTGATGGATTGCTCCATGCCGGAGGTCGACGGCTACCAGGCCACGCGTCGCATCCGCGCGGCCGAACCCGAGGGCCAACACGTGACGATCGTCGCGCTGACCGCGTTCGCCATGCCGGGAGACAAGGAGCGCAGTCTTGAGGCAGGGATGGATCACCACCTCACGAAGCCGCTGAAGCTTGAGACCCTGGGCGATCTCCTCGCGGCAACGCTCCACGGATCGGCCGCCGCATGATCCTGGGCCGCGGGCATGCCCCCGGGCCCGTGGCTGGTCTTCGGCAGGCCCGTGGTCAGGAGCGGAGTGCCTCGGAGCGGTCGCCTGGCATGCGGTAGCGCTCTTCGATCCTCAGGTTGGCTTCGGTGACGTCCGCGAGCTCGAAGTGAAGTCGGCTCCCGGATTCGGTGCCCAGCGTGACGCGCTCCTCCGCAGCATCCAGCGCCGCGACGGCGTCCTTCAGGTCCTGCGGGCGCCGGCCGTCGATGGAGGCCACCACTTCGTACTCGAACGATTCGTATCCAACATTCACCTCGTCCGCAAGCACCTGGGCGATGACGAGCAGCTCTTGGCACTCCTCCGTGCGATCCCCGTGGTAGTACGCGTGGACGAGACGCGTCGGCGCGCGCTTCCACCATTCGTCCCCCCAGACCCGGAGGAACTCCACGGTCAGCGGCGTCAACACGAGGCCAGCGAACGTGAACCAGTCCGGACGCGTGTCATGGCATGAGCGCGGAACGAGCAAGGCCATGGGCCTGAGGGTCAGTTGGATCGCGCGCCGACGGCCGTCGCGGAGGATCAGCCCCTCGATCTTGTCGCCGACGAAGCGTTCACCAAAGACGACGTCGAACTGGCACCGGAATCGCCCCAGGTAGCGGACGGTCCCGTTAGCGGCGATCTTCATCCCATCGATCTCAAGCAGGACATCTCCGGGTCGGAGCTTGCCCCAGGCCGTCGTGCCAAACTGCACGCTCTGGATGAGGATGCCACCCTCGGTCTTGCGCAGCCGCAGGCTCTTCCGCAGGGCGGGGTTCTCGAGGTGTTGCGTCACAACGCCGAGTCCAGGAACGAGGGGCGGCTTTTTCAGGCGGACCCCTTCGAGGAACGTGCGAATGATCGGCGCGGGCACCATCTCGCCGATGTTCTCGGCGTCTTCCAAGGACTGGAAGGCGATGCCGACGACTTTGCCCCGGTGGAAGACCGGCCCCCCGCTGTTCCCGCTATTGATGGCGGCGTCGACGGTCACAGCCAAGAGGCTGCGGTCGGAGTGCTCGTAGCTCTGCACCTCGATGCGCGAGACGATTCCCTCCGTGATCGAGAGTTCATCTCCGCCCACCGGGTAGCCCACCACCGAGACCTCATCGCCTAGCCGCGAAAGCTCTCCAATCTCAGCGCCCTTGATCCCCTTCGTGAAACTCTTCTCGACGCTGAGCAGCGCCAAATCGCTGTCATGGCAAACAGAGAGGACCGTGGCGACCACCTTTGCGGGCGAGCTGCCCTTCTGCACCTGGAGGAATGTCGCGTGGGCGACGCAGTGGGCGCCGGTCAGGATGCGGCCCGGGCCAATCACCACACCCGAACTGGTGCTCGACCGGGGAGCCCGTGTCTGCCACGGGCTCTCGAAGTCAGGTTCCTGATAGGTGCAATAGACGCGGACAGTTTGGGGATAGCTGGATCGACTCAAGGGCCGCGAACTATACGAACCCTGGCCCCAGCAGGGGGGCAAGAGATCCAAGCTGCGAGCTTGGGGGGCGGCAGGGGCCCAAGAAAGCCGCGGCTAGGTGCGAAGTGATCTCGTGGAGCCGGGGTGCTGCCCCGCCGATCTGCCCGCCGCGGTGATTCGCCTTATGGGGACGGTTCCCTGGTCGCAAAGGCGCCCGTCCCACATCGAGTGCAGTCCCGCCGGTGAGCGCAGCTACGCGTCGTCCGGCGACTGTGACGGCAGGCCTCGATGCGGCCTCGAGGATCCGGGCCGATACCGGGTTCTGGTCCTCGACATCATCGGGTGCGTACCCCACGAACCGGTGGAGATCGAGCTCCTGTGGGAGCGCCTCCGTTCCATCGCCCCAAGGCGACGGCCCGGAGGCGCCACAGAGAATGATCTAGCCGACAGTACGCGAGAGGGTTCGATCGGGAGGCTCAGCCGGAGAACGGTGGCGAGCCACTCCCCATCAGTTGAACATGATCTCGAGACCGTCCGTGAAATTCGAGCCGAGCCCGACGCCGTCGCGGTGCCAGGCTTGGAAGTACCAAGACTGTCCGGGCAGGATGGCGATGTTGTTCAACGGGCGTCGGATGGCCGAGGTATCGATCACGAAGGTGAAGGATCCCGTCGCGCCCGTAGGACGAATCTCACCGGGGTTGGAGTAGCGACCGATCGCGCCGCCGAGGCACAGGTTGCCGTTGCTCGTCCCGTTCGTACCTGGGACAAAGGCCGTGCTGTCTGACGTGATGAAGATGCCAAACTGATTGTTAGGAAGGCCGCTGGCCTCCAGCGTGACGTCATTGGCCGCCACGGCCGTAGAGCCCACGGCCGTGACCGTTCCCGTGGCGCCGGTGGAGTTCACTGCAGCCATGCAATAGTTCGTACCGATGGATGAGGCGCCAAAGTAGCTGTCAGCCCATGCGCCGCCGGAGTAGGTGAAGGTTCCTCCGACAGGACTCGCGACGGTCGGCAGGTAGGCCATGGTCGCAAGATCGAAGGCGTGCAGCGGAGCCGGATTGTCTTCGATGAGGTAGACGATGCCTGAGCCCGAGGGGTCCAGCGCACAGCCGTCGACATCGGCGACCCCCGCCGGGTAGGGCGTCACCAAGGTCTGGGTTTGGGCGACGATATCGAACGCGTAGATGCCCGGGCCCGCGCCATCGTTGACACCGTAGAAGAGGCCATTGTTGGGGTTGAAGGCGATCCCACCAATGTCGAGGCCAAAAATCGGCTGCACCAGTGTCCCGATGCCCGTGCCCAGGTCGATCTCGAAAATGCCGTCGCCCGCAGCGGCGAACTGGTTGAGGGCGTAGAGCTTCCCGTTGCCAAACGCTAGCCCGGAGCAATCGATCGCCGAGCCGTTCACATCCACCGGGTTGATCAGGGCTTCCACCGGATCACCCGGGTCACCGTAGGGCCAGGAATAGATGACGTCTTGCCCGGTCGGACTCGTTGGGTTCTGGGAGAAGTACAGGATTCGGTTGGCATCGTCGGCGGCGGCTCCGGCGAGCTGGGGGTCACCATTCGGCGGCGTCCAGTTCGTGAACAATGGTGTGGCCACGCCCGAGGTCATGTTGATGACGTAGTGCTCGCGCGTTGAAGATGTGCCATTGAGCGCCATGGAAACGACGAGCTGAGCGGACACCGATGCGGAGAGCGCCGACGCAAAAAAGACGGATACCGCTGTTCTAGATAGTCGTGACATTGGAAGTGTGGGGAGAGGGGCAGAGGGCCGGGCGTTCCGAGTTCAACCGGCAGGATGCACACTAGCACTAATCCCTGTTTCGGCCGTGTTCGTCGACGCTACCGGAGGTTTGAGTCCTGTATGCGAGACGCGCCAAACCGCCGGAGAACGCCCCTAGGCAATGGTCGAGTTCCCACACCGTGGACTCCGGCGGGCGTGCGAAAAGAACTTCGTTGTTGCCTGCCAGTCGGTGGCTAGATAGTTCTCGGGCCTGCGTGGGTGATCACGATTCGCGCCGCGGGATCAAGTCCAGGGGCTCGGCTCCATCCACGGAAAACACAGTTGCGGCCATCAGATCGCAAGTTGAGTGAGCCAACCCCGTGGCGAGGTCCGGCCATCGACGGGGGGCTGCGGTGCAAAGCCTGCGGGGCATCAAAGATCCTGCCAGTGCCGAGGAATCAAAGCACGGCCCGTAACGCCGCCGTATCCGTCAGGGCCAAGTCGCCTGGGCCGCGTATGCTGGCTGCATGGGACCGACGAAACAAAGCGTTTGGGCAGCTCTTGCGTTGCTGAATCTGATCTCGGTGGCCACGGGGCTCCACGCGGTCGCGCCCCAGGAACAGGCCACCGCCACGAGGGAGTCTGTCGCGCCCGAGCTCTCCCCAGAGCGCACGGCGATTCTCGCCATTGCCGAAGGGTTCGCGACCGTTCGCTGGCGCGCGGAGAAACGTCACGCATTCCACGGCGATCATCAAGGTGTGCGCATCGACACCCCGGACATCAGTTTTGAACCGGGCGGTTGGAAGCCTGAGGAAGAGAACGTCGGCATGCCGTATTGCTGGGGCGGGTTCACCAGCCTGACGGAGTTTGAGGAGCAACTGAAGGGTGCCGGATTCGCAGGTCATGTGCCCTTGAAAGGAAACGCCAGGGGCAGCCGGTCCACTGTGGGGGTGGATTGCTCAGGCTATGTCTCACGGTGTTGGAGCCTCCCACTGAAGCAGTCCACACGCTCCTTGGGCGCGCTTTGCTATGAGCTGGCCGATTACTCGGAGTTAGAGCCGGGGGATATCGTCAACCGCTTCGACGGTCACGTGGCACTCTTCGAGGGCTGGGGCGACGAGCAGCGAACCAAGATGAACGTGTACGAGGCGGCAAGGCTGCGCGTGAAGGAGAGCAGCTACTCCGTCGAGCAGCTGCGCAAGAACAACTTCCGGCCCATGCGCTACAAGCTTCTCGACGAGCGTTGGCAACCGATGCCGACTCCGACGCCGGGCAAGGACACCGTGGTGGCGCCCCGCGAACGTTTCGCATTCATCCCTTCGGGCGAGGCGTGGGTTGGCGACGATCCGATGCCGGCGGCGCTCCGCGAAGGCGCCACGCTCCCGGGCGATTGGGCGCGCTATGCCGTGGACGAGCGCTGGGTAGCGGGCGGCGAAGTCCACAGGACGTGGATGGCGGTGGCGGGAGATCCTCGCCGTAAAGGCACCATGGAGCTTCAACGTTTGCTCACGGTGGGCAGCGATTCGATCGCCACTGGCGGCGAGTTCAGTATCGAAACTCCTTGGCCCGAAGTGCTGGCCGCCTTCGGCTGTTTCTCCAACCCGCTGCAGGACTACGCGCTCGAGAGCCGTGTAGTGGAGACGGGGCTGGTGCGATCGATTGGAAGAGAATGGCCGGCCCGCAAGGTCACGGCCGTCGTTCGCTGCAACATGCTGTCGCGCAGCACCCTCTACCCGACGCGGCTCGATCTCGAGTTTGTCCTGTCGGACTCCGTTCCGCTGATGGGGGTCGTTAGCGCCCAGATCAGGATGGAGGTGGACTACGGGATGCAGGGTGAGGAACGGTTGCTTGCCGAGGACCAGCGCCGCTACTCGCTCCTGGCGTTCGGTCGACGCTAGGGAGCGGAAGCGCAGCGCGTCACAGGGGTGTGGTCATGCGAATCTCAAGGGCCGAGGTGCCGGGATTGATGGCTTCCATGGACTCGTCGTCGAATCGGTCGAGCAGGTCCTCGACGAGGATTCGGTAGCGCTCCGTGCCACGAGGCAGAAAGTGAAACGCGCCGTCGGCGGCCGTCTCGACTTCCAGGACACCCTGCCCCGAGGCGCCGCCTTGTTGAGGCACGAGCCGCACAAGTACGCCCCCAAGGGGTGCCCCCGCCGCGTCGAGGATGCGTCCGGAGATTTCGCCGCCGCCGGGGAGGGCCTCGAGCACGAGCTCGATGGGGTCGGGGCTGGGCGAGTCGATGACGTCGCTCACGGTGAACCAGCACCCCTCCGCCGTGGTCCATATCCTTGTGGGTAGGGAAGGCGCGCCTTCGAAGCGGAACTCGCCCCGGCGGTTCGTGAGGACGGATGTCCTTTCAAACTCTGCCCAGGCGGGTGGCGCCTTGCGGCTCAGCCGATCGGACGGTCCCTCTGCGGGCGCGATCCAAACGCGTGCGCCAATCGCCGGCTCGCCCGCGGCATTGCGAACGACACCCCTGCGGCGTACGGCGCGGACCAATGAACGGGTTCCCAGGGGCGTGACGTCGCCCGTCCGAATGTTCGCGGTGAAGGACGACGCGGCGAAGCCGTTGGCCCCGATGGCGAACCCGAGGGTCGCGCTGCTCACGGGCGGCCGGAATACCAGCTGGGCGATGCCTTGGCCGTCGGTGTGGGTGAAGACATCTCGGCTGCCCGTCCATCGCAGCAGCGCGTCAGGCACAGGTTCGCCCCGTTCATCCACCAGGCGAACGATGAGGCCGGCCTGGCCTGCGTCCACCGCCGGTGCGCGACTGGGCTCTTCCGTGAGTGTCGTGGGAGTGGCTCCTGTGGAGGCGATCGTCTCCGCGGGGACTCTGTTGCCGCTGGGGAGTCCACCGGGCTGGTCGAGATGGTCGGTGGCGGTGGGGGAGTCGACGGGGCTCAGGTCCGCGACCTCCGCCTTGGTGGGATCCGCTGGATGCCAAGTCAGCCAGATCCCCGCGGCCACGAGTGCGCATGCAGCGGCAATGCCGGCGAGGGCGGTCCGGCCACCGAACTCGCTCGCGCCTTTCGCCGACGCCGCCACCGAACCCGCCTTGAGCTGGACCCCGAGGGGAAGCGTGAGGGCGGCCCATCGTTCACGGGACCCCACCTTGCGATCCATGCGCTCGCGCAGCTCATCCCGCGCCGCGGACAGTCGCCAGCGAATCGTGCCCTCAGGCTCCCCGGAGCGCCGGGCGATCTCCGCCGCCGAGAGCCCCTTGAGGTAGCGCAGCAGCACGGTCGAGCGCAGCGGCTCTGAGAGTCCGCGGACCTCGCCCATCAGCGTGTGCACGAGATCCGCGGACTCGGCGAGCTCGGCGGCGGACTCCAGCGGTTCCCGCTCCTCAAAAGCCAGTTGCTCGCGGGAGGCGCGCCGCCCCTCTCCTCGGTAGAACTTCCTGGTGGCGTTCTCGAGGACCCGTCGCAGCCACGGCCGAGTGGAGGAGTCGGACTGGTTCGCGTCGCGCCCCGGACCGTGCCGTAGGAAAGACAGCCACGTCTCCTGGACGATGTCGTCGAGGGTGGCCGGGTCGGCGACCATGTTGCGCGCGAGCTGGCGGAGCCAGGTCGCATGGCGCTCGTACTCCTCGGCACCGATCGTGTTCTCAGCGCTGGGGCTCACTTGGACTTCTTCCTTCGCTTGGACGACCCACCCTTTTCGGGCTTGCCGTAGAAGGTCGCTCCGTTCTTCGTGACGAAAAGTGGGCGGTCTTCGACCACGGGGCGGTACGCGTCCAGGTCGCCCAGGGACAGCCCGGACTTCGAGCCCTTCGCGGGTTTGCCATTCCCGTAGTCCACTCCCCGCACGGACACGTAGCCGCCGAACAACTCGAGCGCCATCCCGTTGTAGCTGACGGTGCGAACGAACCACTTGGGCTGCAGCGGCTGCTGGGCGCCCGACAGCTGGTCGGTGATGGTGATCGTTCCGTCCTTCATCCGAATCGAGAAGAGGGGGTCGTCAAAGGCGAGATCTTCGACGCCTTGGCCGAGCTCGCCCCCCAGGGCGCTACCGCCGGCGCCGCCAGTCTTGCCTGTCCTGAGGATCTTCGCCGCCGCTTCTGAGGCCGCCGCTGCGGGCTCGCTGTTCGGGAAGGCTCTGCCGGCCTCGGCAAGTCGCGGCAGTCCCTCGCGGCTGGTACCGTCATGGTCCAGGGAGTCAAGGGCCTCGATGGCGGCGGCGGCTGCCGCGTCGTAGGCGGATCCGTCCTCCAGTGCTGCCGACGCCTCGGCGAGGGCGATCAGCTTTCGCACGTGGAGGTAGGGGCGCACCGCGGTCTCCTCGAGCACCGTGGCGTCGAGGATGCCGCGTGCGTCGGAGCCTTCGCCGGCGGCGATCAGCACTTCCGCCGCGTGGAGCCGCAGGTCAGCGCCTACGGACGCCGGAACGCCGGGGATCCTCTTCAGAAGCCCCAGGGCTCCGCCCGTCGCCCGCGCGGCGCCCACTCGTGCGACCTCCGCATCCATTGCGGCCGCGAGTAGCCGCTCCGGCGGGACGATGGCAGGACTCGACGAGCGAGCCTCCGCCTCCGCGAGGCCCCACAGGTTGCCGACCACTTTCCTATCGGGTCTCCCTCCCTCGGCAATGCCTTTCGAGAGTTCCAATAGGTTGTAGCCGGCGGCTGCTTGGACGACGACGCCCCTTCCCTTGCGCATGTCTGCGAGCGCTGCGCTCAGGAATTCGAGGGCCGCCGCGTGGTCTCCGCTTTGGATGTGGCAGTAGGCGAGGTTGTTGCGGCTCCAGTTGGCACCGTCATGGTCCTTGTTCGAAAGGCGCAGCTTGATGACTGCTGCTAGCTCCCGCCGCTCCCGCGCCGCGTCACCCAGGGATCCGTACATACCCGCGCGATCGTGCATCACCTGATGGAGCCCACGCTTGTCCCCTGCGTCCTTGTAGATCCCAAGCGTGCGCTCCCAAACGCTCTCCATCTCGGGGGCCGTCTTCTGCGCCGCCGCGTGTTCGTAGACCGCGGCGTGGGCGGATCGGAGCTCTGTCTCAACGGGCTGAGCGCCTTTCGGGTCGAGCTTGCGCAACGCCACGAGCGATTCGAAGGCGTCGAGCCCTGTTCCGCGGCTGCCCGCGCGGAGGTCGTTCCAAACGATGGCCCGAAGCGTCTTCGCGCGCTCCACGAGAAACCCCTTCGGGTCCCGATCGGCTTCGTTGATCGACTCGTAGATCTCGAGGGCCGCGCGGAGGCTCCCGGCGGCTTCCGCGTACCGGCCCTCTCTCCAAAGCGCACCGGAGGCGTTACGGAGTTCCAGGGCGCGCGCGATCTCGTCGGGCCCTTCCGCGGAGGGGGCAGCGGCCCCGGTGAACCGGCTTCGGCTCCCTGAGGGGGCCTCGGCGGGAACGGTCTTGATCAGCGCGGGGAGCGAGGGGCCCCAGGCAATGGGGAGGGCGGCGAGGAGGGAGATCATCATGGGTCAGGTCGGGCACGTGGCCATCTTGGACAGGCATCTTCCTCATCCCAGGCGAGCGCCTACCGTTGGGAGGAAACTCAGATTCACCGGTGAAATCGCTCCTCACCCATCGTCCCCCCAGGGACTGGGTCCCTTTCCAAGGTGACTTCGATGATTGGGCTCGCATCCCCGTAAGTGTCGGTGGGGGGGTGCCTTTTGCCTGGCGCGGTCAGTCGGGGCCCCGTACGGGGAGGATACGCCCCAACCCACCGTGCCGGAACGGCTAGGGAAAGAGCGAACCCAAAGAGAGGGGCCAAGTCCGTCGCGTTACCTCCATGGCGGAAGGGCGCCCCGTAGACGAGCGTTCAGATCGTTGGCCCCCGGTCCCGCAGTGGGTGGAGGCAAGGTACCCTCGGGAGATGCGATTCACGTTCCTGCTAGGCGCCGCGTTGAGCTTCAGTTTCTCCTCCGTCTCCGCTCACGCCTCGGTCGGGGGCACCGAGGTCAAGTTCAAGGCGGAGGACGGCGTCGAAGTGTGCGGCACTTTCACCCTTCCGCCCGGCGACATCTTCTCAGGGATCCCCGCCGTCTTGCTGGTCCACGGCGGCGGCCAGGACCGGACAGAGTGGGCCACGCTACAGCCCCAGCTCGTCGATCGCGGGTGGGCTACCTTGGCCATCGACCTGCGCGGCCACGGGGCGACGGGCGGACAGATCAAGGACTGGCGCAGCTTCTTCAACGATGCGGATGGGGCGCCGAACGATGTAGCCGCGGCCATGGAGTTTCTGGACGGCCATGAATCGATCGATGGCACCAAGATCGCTGTGGTCGGTTCCTCGGTCGGTGGGAACCTGGCCTGCGTGGCGATTCAGAAGCTCGGCGCCTGCGGCGGCGTCTTCATGAGCGGCAAGACCGAGGCCGCCCAGAGCTTGGCGGGTGAGAAACTCGATCACTTGCATTCACTGCTCTTCATCGCGGGGGAGAAGGAACAGGGCGGGGCCCGGGCCCGCTGGGCCAAGGAGTTGGAGGCCATGTCCAGCGGTTCGTCGCGGGCGCTCATCGTGGCGGGGTCTTCCAAGCACGGAGCAGCGTTGCTCGAGGGGAACGACGACCTTGCGGATCAGATCGTCCATCACTTGGGCGGTGTGATCGCGGGCTCGAAGTTCAAGAAGGTCGAGTTCCCGAGTGCGGACGGCCTGATGGTCACGGCGGAGATGTACGGACCCCATCCGGTGTCGGCCCCGTGGATCGTCGTCAGCCACCAAGCGGGTTGGTCCCGCGGCGAATACCGTGGGACTGCGCCGCGGCTCACGGCGCTTGGATTCAACGTGCTTGCGCTCGACCAGCGCTCCGGCGGTGCGGTCAACGAAGTCCTGAACGAGACCGCTGCACGCGCCAAAGCCAAGGGCTTGCCCATGGCCTACCTAGACGCGGAGCCTGACATCCTCGCGGGCATCGCGTGGGCACGGGACCTCGGCGCGGGCAAGGTCCTGCTCCTGGGCTCCTCCTACTCGGCGAGCCTCGCGCTGAAGATCGCCGGCGAACATCCCAAGGCCGTCGACGCCGTCGTGTCGTTGTCGCCCGGCGAGTATTTTGGGCGGGACCAACCGAAGCTCATCGAGACGGCGGCCAAGACGGTGGCGGTTCCGGTCTTCGTTAGCTCCGCCAAGGACGAGGCGGACGACTGGGCCGCCATGTTCGCCGCCATTCCCGGACCCGAGGGCACGCTCAAGTGGGGTTTCGTTCCCGCCGCCGCCGGCCAGCACGGCTCCCGGGCGCTCTGGTCGAAGTTCGAGGGCTCCCGCGCCCTCTGGTATGAATTGACCACCTTCCTGCTGCAGCAGAGGTAGCGGCACCACTAGCTCCCCAGGAGTTGGAGCCACGGGGACGCTCACGGCCAGCGCGCAACGCCCGTCAGGATCGGACGATGATCGGCATTGGAGGCACAGCACCTCCGCCCAACGCGGGGTTCCCCGCCTCCCGCCTCAGCCGTTCCGAACCTCCACCCTCCCTCGCCCAAAGAGCCTGCCATGAAGATGAGCGCCGCCGACATCAAGACGTACCCGAAGATGGCCTACTACGTGAAGAACGACCTGCCCGACGTCGTCAAGGCCCCCGGCATGATGAGCGCCATGCGAAAGATCGGGCAGCTCAAGAAGAACAAGCTGATGGCGGCCCTCAAGTGGGGACAAGGACCCACCATCAAGGTCACAGCCCTCGTGAACGCCGTCGGTGAGTTCACGCCCAACATCAAGTCCAACGAGATCCGCGTCGACACCAACCTCGTGCGCAACTTCGAATCCGGCAGGGGCATCCGCAAGTCCCGCGCCGGCAACGTCTATCTCCTCGGCGTCACCCTCCTCCACGAACTGGTTCATTGGGGCGACGACCAAGACGGTGTCGATCGCAATGGCGAAGAAGGCGCCGAGTTCGAGAAGCTGATCTACGGCAAGGTCATCCACTAGCGCACCCAGGTGCGAGGTCAGTCAAAGGCCGGGTGCCGATCTCGCCCGGGCGACGCCTTCAGCTCTTATGGAAATCAAAGCGGCCCGGACGTCCCATCGGGACGGCCGGGCCGCTTCTTATCTGTTCGCTGTCCTAGCTGGCTAGACCGCGACTTTGCCCTCGGTGGATTTCTCCTCGGTGATCTGCGCGTGGGTCTCCGGTTGGAGCTGGGCGTATTCCTCGGAGAGGTTCTCCTGGGATTGGCCGGTGGCGCGGACGTAGAGGTCGAAGAGTTTCTGCTCGACTGGGAAGCCGTAGGAGCCGCGCTGGAGGCGGCGGCCGGCGATCTTGGAGAGGGCGCGGCGCATCCACATCGGACCCTCGTTGACGTGCATGTCGTAGATCGCGGCGGTGTTGTTGTAGCGCGACCAGGTGTTCCGGATGGACTCCGGAAGGGCGGAGTTCTGCGAGTTGTACTTGTACTCGAAGCAGTTGCCCCAGTCGTGGAAGGTCTTGGGCGGCTCGTAGCCGTCCTTGATGGCCTGGTCGAAGTCCTCGGTGCCGGGGATGGGGCGGAACGGGTAGACGTCCGAGCCGGCGGTGGGATAGAGGTACTTGAGGTGGGCGGCGGCCTTGAGGGTGGCGGCCATGGACTCTTCGGTCTCGCCGGGGTAACCGATGATCCAGAAGGTGCCGGGCACGATGTTGCGCTTGACCAGTTCACCTACGGCGATCGGAATGTTGTCGATGCCGATGTTCTTCTTGATGCGCTCCTGCATCTCCTTGGTGCCTGCTTCGGCGCCAAGCCAGAGGAGATGGCACTTGGACTCTTCGAGCAAGTCGAGGGTCGGTTCCTTGTACCGCATGATCGTTTCGATTTCGATCGTGCCGTTCCAGTGGATCGGGACCTTGAGGTCCACGAGGGCCTCGCAGAACTCTTTGGTGCGCTTCTCGGCGACGCCGAAGTTCGCGTCCTGGAAGCGGAGCACGTCGAAGCCGAAGCGCTGCTGGAGTTCGGCGACCTCTTCCGCGAGCTGCTTGCCGGGGATGGCCTTCCAGCGTCGACCCGTAAGCCTGGGCGAGCAGCAGAAGGTGCAGGGCTCCGGGCAGCCGAAGCTCGAGAACATCGAGAAGCCCTTGGGCGGGTTGTCCGGCGTCCAGTGCCCGGGGAGGGGGAACCGGTGGCGGACCTTCATGTTGCCGGACGGCGCCAGCTGCAGGTCGACGTAGCGGTCGTACTCGAGCAAGTGCCAAGGGACCGGCTCGAACTGGTTGAAGCCGACCACGGGCTGGTTGTCGGTGTACATCACTCGGCCATCGCGCTTGATCGCGAGGCCGGGCACGTTCGCGAGGTCTTCGCCGGAAGCCACGGCGTTGACGACGTTGCGGAACGTGATCTCGCCCTGGCCGATGCCCACGGCGTCCGCGACCCCTGAGTTCAGGTACATCTCCGGCGTGACGCTCGGGAACCAGCCGCCCCAGATGATGGGCAGGTTCGGGTGCTTCTCGCGGACCATCTTGGCGGCGACGTAGCCGTCGTACACCTGGTAGCCGAGGATCGAGGAGGACGCGAAGAGCAGAGCGCCCTCGCAGGCCTCGTCGATCTTCTTGAGGTAGTCCGGCTCGATCATCGCGTCGATCATCACCACCTCATAGCCGTCGGCGATGGGGCCGGAGGCGATCTGGAGGAGCTCGAGCGGGAGGAGGTCGGCGCTGAATCGTTCCCCTCGCGCCGGGTCGGCGCGGTGGGGGAGGAAGAGGACGATCTTGTTCTTACGCTGGATCATAGGACGGCTTCGGACGTGGAGCTGCTGCGCGGAGAGGGGTCGGCTGCGCCGATCCTCAGGACGCCTCGCTGGAGTCAGAGGGGCGGGAATACACAGGTGCGCTCGTGGTCACACCAACAGTGCGGTCGATTCCGGGCAGTTCGACCGCCTCGGTCTTCTGGCCGAGCTTGTCGGCTTTGGTCTGCTTCGTCATCTTGACGTAGCTATGGAAGGCTTTGTGTTCGATGGGGAATCCGTAGCGGCCTGTCTTCAGGCGCCAGCCGGAGACGCGCTTGAGCACGGCCCGGAACCATTCGGCGCCTTCCATCACAAGCCCGTCGTAGAACGTCGACGCGACGCCGTAGCGCTTCCACGTGCGGAGGACGTCCTCGGGGATATGGATGTCGTCGAAGGACTCGCGGTACTCGAGGCACCCGCCCCACTCTTCGAGGGTGCGCGGGGCCTTGTAGCCGAGGCGCACGGCCTTGTCGAAGTCCTCGGTGCCCGGGATGGGGCGGAAGGGGAAGACGTCGGAGGCGGCCCGCGGGAACTTGTACTTCATCTCTGAAGCACGGCGCAGGGTCTCGAACATCGACTCCTCGGTCTCGCCGGGGTAGCCGATGATCCAGGAGCAGCCGGTGGTGATGCCGCGGTCGTACATTTCCCTGATGCTCGACTCGAAGTGCCCGGTGTCGATGTTCTTCTTGATGACCGCCTGCTGCTCGGCGGAGCCGGCCTCAGCACCGAAGCTGACCATGTGGCAGTTCGATTCCTTGAGCTTGTCGAGGGACTCAGCCTTGTAGCGCGCGATGGTCTCGACTTCGTAGCAACCCGACCACCAGAACGGTGAGCCAGCTTCGGTGAGCGTGTCACAGAACTGGTTGGAGCGTTTCTCCGCGACGCCAAAGTTGGCGTCTTGGAATCGCATCACGTTGAACTTGAAGCGGTCGTGCAGCTCGAGCAGGCGTTCGGCCGTCTGCTTGCCGGGGATGGCCTTCCAGCGCCGGCCGGTCACCATGGGCGAGCAGCAGAAGGTGCAGGGCTCCGGGCAGCCGAAGCTTGAGAAGTACGAGAACCCGCGCACCGGCGTGCCCGCCGGCATCTCCCAGGGATCCGGATACTTGTGGCGCATCTTCCACGGGCCCGGGTTCTGCTGACGCTCGACGTAGTCCTCGTAGTTGATGAGGTGCCACGGGGCGTCGGGGAACTTGTCGAAGCCAACCACCTCGCGGTGGGGGGTGTAGAAAGGCTTGCCGTCGCGCTCGATCAGGAGACCGTTGACGCTCTCGAGGGACTCGCCGGCGTCGATGGCTTGGACGATCTCGCGGAAGGTGATCTCGCCTTGGCCGAGGGCCACGGCGTCGGCGATGCCCTCTTCGAAGTAGAGCTCGGGCGCAACGCTCGGGAACCAGCCGCCCCAGATAATGGGGAGGCTGGGGAAACGCTCGCGGATGGCCTTGGCGATGCGGGCGCCGTGGGCGACCTGGAAGCCGAGGATGCAGGACGTCGCGAAGAGCATCGCGCCGTCGCAGACCTCCATGAGCTGCTCCATGTAGTCGTCGTGCACCATCGCGTCGATCAGCACGACCTCGTAGCCGTCCTCGACGGGCCAGGCAGCGATCTGCAGGAGCTCGAGCGGCAGCAGGTCCGCAGCTACACGCACTCCCTCATCCGGGTCGGCCCGATGGGGCAGGAAGAGGACGATGCGTTTCTTGCGCTGGATCATGTGCGGCCCCAGGGGGGGATGAAGCGGTGGGGAGGTGCCGTTGTGCGAAACAGAGGAGTGAAGCCGGATCGAGAAACCGAGGGAACGCGAGCGCGGCCGGGCGCCAATCGTCCCCCAAGTAATCGGCATCTGGGGTCGCCTGAGTGCGCCTCGATCCTTGCGAACCGTTCGCAGAGCCCCAACTCGTGCTACCGACGTCCCCATAGGATACCCGACTCGAACGGGCTAGGGTCCGGCTCCAATCGAGGCTCGACGCGCTTTGGGCGGTCATCTGACGCGTGCAGTGGTAGGTCACTGTCCTGTTTGGAGACCCTGGGGGCCGCCGGATACCAAGAAGGCCCCCTCCGCATGGCGGAGGGGGCCTTCGTCGTGAGCCGCTGCTTAGTAGTTCTCTTCGACCCAGGCCGCCCAGGCCCGGTCGAATTCGGGGTAGTTCATGCCGAGCTCCTCCTTGAAGAGCGTCCGCTGGACGTTGAGCATCTCGGAGGCGTCGTCGATTCCCTCGTCATTCTTCAGGGCTGAGATCAGGTCGAAGTACTTGATCAGGAAGCCAGGGTGGGCCGTTTCGAGATAGTCGATGAGGGCCCACGAGAAGAGGTGGTCGTTCTTGTCCAGCTCGGCGAAGGCCCTCTTGGACATGATCGAAGCAATCGAGGGCGCCTTTTTTGAGGACACCATCTTCTTCACTGGCTCGTTCCAGTCCTCTTTGCGGATCCGGATGGGCGCCCCTCCCTCGGACGAGGTGAAGGAGTTGAAGCGGGGGTTCAGCTGGCGCTCGAAGTAGTGGGCACAGCCTTCGATGACCCAAATCGGGGGCTCGTAGGAGTAGTGCTTGTAGCCCTTGAGCAGGGTCTGGGTCAGGCTGTGAACCAGGTGCCCATGGAGCGCCTCATCGACGCGCAAACCGTCTTGGTCGGTGTGGATGATGATCGCCAGGCTGTCCCGGTCGATGTAGTTGTGTTGCTGGGTCAGCTTGGAGGTCAGCCCGAGCTTCTTGCCCATGAACTCTCGGTGCGCTCCGAGGGACGGGAAAAGCACGACCTCGTACTTGCCGCTCTGGCCCATGTGGGGCCCGATCCCCATGTACTTCCCGGTGCCATCCCAGCCCTCTGCGGTACCCGTGAATTGGTCCTGGGTGACCCCGAGGAACGTCTGGATCTTCGCATAGTGCTCCTCGAGGCGCTGGGCGTAGAGGTGCGCACGGAGCCATGGATCGAGCACGCGGATCCGCGGATCGATGTCGGGCAAACTCTCCTTGAGGCGTGTGAGCTCTTCCCGCAGCTTGTCACGCTCGGAACCGGTGACCTTGATCTTTGGCAAGGCGATGCCGAGGCGAAAGTGCTCGGTCTCGATGAAGCGCAGGTCGACGAACGAGAGGAACGCCCCGATCGAGCCGGAGGTCTCGCCCGTGGGACCAAACTCCATGTCCTTCATCGAAACGTAGCCCACCGCCTTGACGAGCTCAGGGTCGCCGCCCCGGGTGTAAGGGTCGTTGGCGGGATCTGTCTTGGGCTTGTCCCGGTCGATCAGCTTCTGGGCGATGGCGGGCTGGGCCAGGGTGGCGGCCGCCATGGACGCGGGGATCGCCAATGGCAGCACCACGGAAGCGGCGGAAAGGGCTGAGGATAGCCTCGAATGGAGGGTTCTGGCCATGTGGGTCAGGAGAGTCGTCGGGCGGGAAGGGGCCGTCGTCAAATACGCGTCTTCCACTTGTTCGCGCGTTCGATGGCGTCGAAGGTGGAGAGCTTCTCAATGGGATCATCGCCATCGACGAGGCGGCGAAGGGCGTTGATCGCGGCGATCTTGACGGGGCTGTCGTTCGAGTCGAGGGCGGGCTTCACGGCGGCGGCGTGTTCTTTTGAGCCGGCGAACGTAAGGAGTCGAAGGGTGCCGAGCTGTTCGCGCATGCCCTTGGCTTTTGTCATGTGGGCGGCGATGGCGGTGCCCACTTCTGGGCCAGCGCTTTTCGCGCTTTCCGCCGCGGCCTGCAGGTGCGTCCGCCAGTTCTTGAAGCCCTTCGATCCAGCCAACTCGAGCACGAGCGGGAGACTGTCGGGGGACCCGCAAGACATGAGCAGGATCGCCACGCGGCGTTCATGGTCATCGTCGACCTTGTCCTTTTTCTTGGGGTTCGCGCGCATGGCAACGAGCCCTTTCCAGAGGTCCGCGGCGTCGTCCTTGAGTCCCGCGTCACCGAGCTCTGCGACGCGGCGCAGGACGTAGGCCTGTGTGTGCTCTTTCTTGCTCGAGAATTCCTTGGCGAGGAGGCGCGTGTGCTCGGGTTTCGTGATCGAGTCGAGGGCCTCCATGAGGCGCGCGCGTGCCCCCTTGTCCCTCTCCTTGCCCAGGGCCCGCAGGAGCGAAGGAGCCGCGCCGGCGCCGGCCGTTCGGATCTCTTCGGCCCCCTGCCTCGCCATCTCATCGGTGGTGGCCTTCTTGAGCTTCAGGATGGTCTTGGTCATGGCCTCACGGCCGGGGGCGTCGGGCCATTCGCTGGCCTTCTCCTGGAGGGCTTCGGCCTGGGCCGTAATGGCGGGAGCCGAAAGGATGGGAGCAGTGGCAGCCGCGAGTGATGGCGACGCGAGCGGGGCTCCGATGGCAACGGCGATGAGGATGGATCGGATCACTGCTTGTTCCTGGAGGGGTAGAGGTAGAGGGGCGGAATGACGGCCTCCCATTCGGGGTCGATCACTTCGATCGGGAGCTGGTCGAGCCCGTCTTGGATCAGGTCGCGCATGCCTTCACGGTCGTAGTAGTAGACGTCATACCGCTGGACGGTGACCTCCGTCAGGGGGCCGAAGGCCTCGCCGGGCTCGACGTTCACCGCGAGAATGTGCGCAAAGCTCCATGCGCCTGGCGTCTCGATGACACCCGTGAACGAGCCCGGCTCGGTGGATTGGGCCTCGTTCCAGATCGTCATCCCCACTTCCTTCCAGGTCCCGGTGAGGTACTGCACCTCGGCTCCGCCCTCCGGCACTTGTCCCGTCTCCTTCGCCGCCGTGGCCAGGCGCTCAGCCTCTTCGAATGCGGCGAAGCGGTCGGCCTCGGGGACGAGGGCCCGGCCCACGGCAATGGGAAGGACCACGTTGCTGAGGGCCTTCCGGCGGTGATCGCGCTTCACGAGGTGGGGCTCGATCTTGTGCACCATGTCCACGTAGCGGTCGATCTCGGCGCCGGTCACTCCCTCGCCGCCGACGGATAGCACCGTGCCTGGCTCCCAATCGACCGTTGTTTCCTCGGTCGTTTCAGGGCTCTCAGGGTCTGTCCCGCAGGAGAGGAGCCCCTGGGGCAGGAGGAGGGCGGCAAGGCCGGCGGCCAGGGTCGCTCCCCGCAGCCGTCCCGGGCGTCTACGGGGGGGGCCTTCGGAGTTCTGTGGGTCCATGGGCGGTCTAGTCGGTGGGGGGAGTGCCGTTTCCATCGGTCTCACGCCGATCGAAGGTCGCGAGGAACGGGAGGACCTTCTCCACGAGGAAGCCGTAGGTCCTCAGGACGTTGGTCTCGAGGGCTTCGAGTCCCTGGGAAGCCACCGCGGGACCGAAGGAGCCCTGCACCTCTATATAGAGGGACCGTGGATCGGGGTTGTAAGACTCAATCCGAAGGCCGAAGGCGTTCTCCTCTTCGGAGTCTGGCCCGAATCCCAGGCGCAGCCCCACGAGCTGGGGCGAGCGCCCGAGGGCGTCGAGCTCGTCCCCGAATCCGAAAACCCGGCGGCGGAGGAACGTGCGGGTGTCGGAGGTCGTTTTCGGGTTAACGAGGCTCCGGAGGACGATCTGCTGGCCGGAGTACACCGGGACGCCCCGGAGGGGAGCCGCGCGCTCAGCGATTTCCCGTACCTGGGCGGCGAATGTCTCGTGCGTCAAACTGCCGCGCTCTTCCCGGAACTGGAACCGGTCGGCCAGGAAAGCCACCTGCGAGACGCCGCCTGGGGTCGCCACGGGGTTGGAGAGGACCGGGCCGAGGGCGCTGACCTGGAAGCCCGCGTAGGCGGGTTGTCCCCCCTCGAACATCTCATTGTGGAGCCTCTGAATGGGGCGGGGGTCCGGCGGCACCGGGGGGTGAAGGAGCTCGCAAAGGAGAGCGATGGTGCGGGTCGGGTACGTCATATCGGCGCACCACGGTAGCGGAGGGGCTCCAGTGAACACGGGCAACCGGCCGAAATCGTCCTTGCGGGGCCATCGCCAGCCGCCTTGCGTGCGTCCAGTGAACAAAATCACGGGTCGACCCTGACTTTCCTCTCTCACTCTCGATTTACGCCCGTAGTCTTCTGCGCCCGCCAAGCCGATGTCCTCGGCCTGGGGCCTTCCAGGACCATGAAGAAACACCCCCTCCTCCCCATCGGCTTGCCGGCCGCCTTTAGCGCCGCGGCCCTCGCGACGGCATCCGCCGTAGCCGCGCCGCTTTCGACCGGCGCCTTCCTCGAAACTGAGAGCGCCGCCGAAGTCTCCCTGCGGGCCACCGTCCTGCCCCAAGCGGGCGATTCGGAGTTCGGAGACCCGGTCACGGTCAACGGAGTCCGAATCTCGGACCTCGCGATCAAGCGGTACCTCGTCTACGGGCCGGGCCGCAACGCCCTCGATGCTCGCAAGCTCCAGATCCTGATGGATCACGAGCGCAAGCTTCGCAGGACCGAGGTGCGCGAGCAGATCCTCGACAAGGGCGAAGACCTCGACGACGCCGCCCTCGAGGCCGCCGTCGACGCCCGAATGAAGGACTTCGACTACGACCCCGGCGCGGTGACGCGCCGCCTCGAGAAGGAAAAAGCGTCCTTCACGGAGCGGTACCCTTCGCTGAGCTATGAGACGGAGCTGCGCCGTGCGTACCGCTCCGGCGACTGGTACCGCGATCAGGTGCGCCAGACGACCGAGTTCGACCAGCTGTTCTTCCCGGGCCACCCGGACACCTGGCCGGCGCTTTCGATTGAAGCGATCAACCTCGGTTCCCCCCAGGTGGACCTCATCGCCGACTACCAAAAGGAGTACGAGCGACGCCTCCAGGTGAGCATCGAGACCGGAGAGCCCATCGTCCCCGAGCAGGAGATGATGATGCAGATCCTGCGCGACTTCGTCATGAGCGCGCTTTGGAGCCTCGCTGAGGTGAAGACCGGATCCGACGGCATTCCGGAGAACCTCGTCATGATCATCGACGGCGGCGACTGGACCGCTGAGATCGAGACCGATGATGTCTACGGCGAGATGAAGGAGTACTTCTCGGTGCAGGACATCGAGGACGCCAAGCTGGCCCTCGCGCTGATGGAAGCGGCTCGCCAGAAGCTCACCGCCGCGGACGTGCTCATCGACATCGATGAGTTCCGCGTCACCGTCGACAACCAGCGCGAGGCGATGGCCCCGTCGATGTTCAACTTCGACTTCATGGCGCTCCAGGGCCACGGATTCCCCTCCCCCGAAGCGTACGAGGAGCACTTCCACCTGGTGGAGTCCTACAAGGCGCTGCACGAGGACATCTTCCAGGACCAGCCTGAGGGCGGGCTCCACCCCAAGCTCCAAGAGCACCTGCCCATCGCCAACGGCATCATGGGCCTTGCTAAGTGCCACGCCGATACGCTGCTCGTGTCCGCCTTCGACTTCCTCAACTACGACTGGAAGGAAGACGGCTGGCAGGCCGCCTACGACCGCGCCCTCAAGATCCGCAGCCAGATCGACGCGCAGCTTGCGAAGGCGGCGGAGAACGAGAAGGCCCGGGCCCTCGCTGCCCAGACCGGACAGCCCTTCGCGTCGGACTTGATGCCCTTCGATCGCTGGTGGACGGACTTCCTGCGTCAGAACAGTGACTTCTGGGATCCGCCCCTCCCCGCGGTGGGCAAGGGCCCCCCTGAGTTTGGCCTCAAGAACTACGGCGCGTTCCGGGATCAAGCGATGACCCGCAACGACATGAAGCGCGCGATCGGCGAGTCCGAGTACGAGCACTACCTGTCCGACTTCGCGGTCGTCGACACCATGTTCTTCGACATGGAGCCTGGCACCGTGGCTGGCCCCTTCCGGGGTCCCCAGGGCTACTACATCATCTATCTCAAGGCCCGTAGTGCTCCGACGAACCCGCTGAACCTCCAGACCGAGAACCACAAGGCGATGCTCCGTGAGGACTGGCTGCGTAAGAGCTTCCAGGCCTATTGCCACGAGGCCCTCGGGGCCGCTGAGCTGACCGGGCTGTAAGGCTCCGGACGAAGCCCGATTTTGGGCTCCCAGGCACGTCCTGGGAGGGCGGGAAGCGCTGGCGATCTTCGGATCGCCAGCGCTTCCTGCGTTTGACGCGTCGAGATCGCTACCCTTACCGCCCCATGAACCGCCTCGGCGATCTCTCCCGGCTGCTCAAGCCCCACGCCGCGCCCCACATCGGCGCGCTTGTTCTCGTCGTTGTCTTCGGGATGGCGAGCGCCATCCTTCAGCAGGGGACCTTCCTCCTGTTGCTCCCGACGTGGGAGGCGCTCTTTCCCTCCAAGGTGGAAGCGCCGGCGGAGCCTGAGGAGCCTGGCATGTTCCCGCGCATCGAAGCTTGGTTCGATGACGTCAAGGGGGACGCGGAGGAGTTCATCCTCGGCGATCCCGCGCTCCTGTCGAGCGACGTGAAAGACGTGCGCGACAAGGCCCGGATGGATGCCCTTTGGTGCGTGGGCGGGATCGTTGCGGCCATGGCGTTCTTCGCCGCGATCTTCCAGTACCTCATGGGCGTGATGTCCGGTCTGGTCAGCCTGCGCATGGTGGTGTCTTTGCGCATGCAGCTTGCGCGTCACCTGATGGGGCTATCGATGCGCTATCACACGGGCAGGCAGTTCGGAGACCTACTCTCCCGCATCAGCAGCGATGTGGGCCGCACGACCCAGATCGTGCAGCTGATTCTGAAGGACCTCGTCCAGGAACCGTTGATGTTCCTCGTCAGCATCGGGATTGCCCTCGCGATCTCGTGGCAGGTGACCCTCTTCGTGCTCCTTGGGCTGCCCATCTTCATCGTGCCGGTGGCGATTCTCGTGCGCAAGGTCCGCAAGGGCAGCCACAAGAGCGCGTCCCAGCTCGGCAACACCTTCCAGGTGCTGACCCAGATGTTCCAGGGCGTGCGGACGGTCAAGGCCTACCGTGCCGAGGAGCGCGAGCTCGAGCGTTTCGCTGAGACCAACGACGGGTACCTGCGCGCGACGATGAAGATGATCCGCGCGTCGGTGCTCTCACGGGCCTGGACAATCTTCTTTACCAACTTCGGCATCGCGGTCGTGGTTGTGGTGGTGGGCATGGTTGTCATCGACAAGGAAGAGCTGGGCGGCGGCGAGATGCTCACGTTCTTCCTGATGATCAGCCAGGCCTCATCGCATCTGAAGCGCACCACGCGCGTCATCGCGCAGGTTTCGGAGGCACAGGGGTCGGCCCAGCGCCTGCTGGATGTGCTCGAAGAAGAGCCCGATCTCAACGAGTCGGACAACCCGGTCGAGCTCAAAGCCCTCGGTTCCGGCATTCGTTTTGAGGACGTCGGCTTCGAGTACCCCGTGGACGTGGACGAGAACGGCGACCCCGTGGAAGCCGGCGAGGGCAAGAGCTTCGGGCTCGCGTCCATCAATCTCGAAGTGCGTCCGGGGGAGACCTTGGCGCTCGTCGGGCCCAGTGGTTCCGGCAAGAGCACGCTGCTCGATCTCGTCGCCCGGTTCGTGGATCCCTCCGCAGGCCGGATCGCCGTCGATGGCCACGACTTGAGCGAGGTCTCCTTTGATTCCTGGACCTCACGCTATGCCCTTGTGACCCAGTCGCCGTTCCTCTTCCACGCGTCGGTGGCCGAGAACATTCGGTACGGCAAACCCGACGCCTCCATGGATGAAGTCATCGCCGCCGCGGAGGCCGCGAACATTCACGAATTCGTCTCGGAGCTCCCTGACGGCTACGAGACCAACGTCAAGGACGCGGGCACGCGCCTGTCCGGTGGCCAGCGCCAGCGCATCACCATCGCCCGCGCCCTCCTGCGCGATCCCGAGCTCCTGCTCCTCGACGAGGCCACCAGCGCCCTCGACACCGAGAGCGAGGCGATCGTCCAGGCCGCCCTGGAGAAGATGATGGAGGGCCGCACGACCATCGTGATCGCCCACCGCCTCAGCACGATTCGAAACGCCGACCGCATCGCTGTCCTCGAAGCCGGCCGCGTCGTCGAGATCGGCAGCCACGAGGAACTCAGCCAGGCGGGCGGCCTCTACTCCCGCCTGAGCGCCGCCCAGGCGCTCTGACCGTCCGTTTGCTCAGAGGCTGAGGACGCGGACGGCCTGCGTTAGGTTGGAGGTCGCCGCGCCCGAGACCACGTCGCGGTGCCAGAGCTGGAAGTAGCGATACTCGCCCGGCGCAGCGCCCGTGAACCCGGCTCCGGAGGGCAACGCGCCAAGGTCGACGTCCAGGGACATGGCTCCAGTCGCGCCAGAAGACTGGATCTTTCCCGGCAGGGCGAAGCGTCCGATTTGTCCGCCCACGCACAGGGTGCCCAAGGAGTTCTGGATGGGGGCTGAGAGCGGCGAGGTCCCCGTGACGAACATCCCGATCGCATGCTGGGGGAGCTGCGACGCCATGAGCGTCACGTCCCCGTCCGAGATGAGTGCGGATCCCGAGGCCTGAAGGAGGCCAATGGCACCTGAGGAGTTCGCCGTTGCGACGCAGTAGGCCTGCCCAATCTCGCCGCGCGCGAGGGTCTCGTACCATTCGACCCGTCCAGATCGGATGCCGGTCGTTGCGAGGTCTAGGTCACCGTCAGAATCGACGTCGCCGAGAGCTATGTTCACGGGCTCATCTAGGGATACGACCACCCGGGCCGCGGGCTGGAAGGTGGCGTCTCCGCGGCCACGGTGGAGGTAGACGACGGCGGCGTCGGTCAGCTGATTCACATACACAGACATCAGGTCGACCCGGCCATCCCCGTCGACGTCCTCTGCGAGCGTTACCTTGGCTGCGTTGTCGAGGAGGAGGGATGGGGGAGTGAACGTGCCGCCGCCAAGGCCCCGAAGGACCTCGGTCTTGTAGTTAATCTGGCCGGTCCAAGTGCCTGCGCCATTGCGGACAATATCCACTGCCCCATCCCCGTCTAGATCTCGAACGAAGAGGCCGTGCGATTTGAAGGTCTCGACTGGGTGCTGGGCAATGGTCTCTGGGGCAGCGAAGAGCCCCGTGCCGTCGTTGCGGTGGAGCGTCGTTCGGCTCGTGACTGCCGGAGGCGCGACCATCGCCTGACCGTCCAATAGAAGGTCGATGTCGCCATCGCCGTCGACGTCTTCGAGGGCGATAGCGCGGACGTTGTCATCTGTTGAGAGAGTGGCGGCGAAGGCGTAGGCTCCGGTGCCCAGTCGCCGGTACCAAGTCAGCCTGTCGTTCGAGAAATCGTGGGCCACAATGTCGTTCATCCCATCGCCGTCGAGATCCGCGAGAAGAACCTGGCTCGGCGCCGCGATGGGTGAGGGCACGAGGGGGCGCAGCACGCTGCCGGCCGGCCCAAGGTTTTCAAGCGCCGCGATCTCAGCGGTGTCCCTCGCCGTGAAGACATAGTCCATGTCCCCGTCGTCGTCGAAGTCGGCCCACGTGGCGCCGGACGGGTGATGGGCGGGCACTTCGCCCCAGCGATGGCCCGCTTCGAAGCTGTCCTGGCCGTCGCCGCGGAAGCTGCAGATTCGCCCGGCGAATGGCGACATCGCAGCGATCTCGGGAGCACCGTCTCCGTCGAGGTCGGCGATGTGAGGCACCGCAAGGTCCCCGACCACGGCGGTGACGTCCCCCTGGATCTCAAGTGCGACCGCGGGAGATGCCGCGCCGGATGCGATCAGAATCGTCCCGCTGCTGAGTGAGTAGAGGACCTCAGTCACGCCATCACCGTCGAGATCTGTGCCGATGACGTCGGTAATGGACACGCCTTCACGCTGCACCTCCACCGGCGGTTGATAGAGGCCCCCGCCGCTGGCGACCTCGACCCGGAGGCAATGCTCCAGGGGGTCCGTGGGGCCCATGCCCACCGTCAGTAGATCGCCATCCCCATCGTTGTCGAAGTCCACAGGTCGGAAGAGGAAAGAGCCCGATTGCGTGCGGATGTCGTCGCAGGGAAGCGCGGGTCCCGATCCGCCGTTCCAAAGGACGCTGACGATCGTCCTTTGCGTGAACAAGGGATGGAGGGGGTCCGTCCAGTCCACATCGAGGATCTGTTCCCCGAACAAAATGTCTGGGCGGCCGTCGCCATTGGCGTCGGAGACAAAGAGCGAGTCAGGATCGGCACACGACGTTGCGGCGCCGGAGATCACCGACGAGAAGGAGCCTGCACCGTCGTTCCGGGCCCACCCGATGGCCGACCCATTGGAGTAGGCCAGGTCCGCGTCGCCGTCTCCGTCCAGGTCGGCGATTCGCAGGGCCCGTCCGACCTCAGCCGGGGAGAGAAGCGACTGGGCGAACGGAGCGGCCCCGATCGGGCCGGGGATCCACATCAGGCTTCGCAACCCACTCGCGGGAACCATGCCGAGCACGAGGTCGTCGACGCCGTCGCCGTTCAGGTCCCCGATCTGGAAGTCGAAGGCGTAGACGGGTGGGAGGCCAACGGGATCAAAAAGGGGAGCCGGCGCGGCGAATTGTCCGCCGCCCTGGTTCCTCCACACCGCGAGGTAGTTCCTGTGCGTCTGGGGCGTGCTGCGCCTCAGGTTGCCCACCACATCCACGTCCCCGTCGCCATCGACATCGCCGGTTCGATAGGCCCAAATCGACTCACCGGCGGGCGGAGCGAGGTTGCTTCGTCTTCCAAAGGAGCCCGTGGCGTCCGCGAGCCAGAGGCCGATCTCGAACGGTTCGACGGGAGACCGGTTCACGAAGGCGAGCACGTCGAGTGGGCCGTTCCCGCTCAGGTCAGCCGTCTGAAGCGAGGTCGCACGCAGGCTCTCGGGCTGCAGCTCCTGGGGGGGCGAAAGTTGGGCGACAGCCGCCAATGTGATGGATACGAGCATGGTGTCCTCTGTGAAGTTGCCGGGAGGGCGAGGTGGGCATCTGCTGTTAGGTGTTGCGAGGGTGTGGAAGCGGGTCAGTACCTCCGGACTTTCCTTGGGAGGACCGCCGCCCCACATGCTGGAAACGCCCAGGCCTTAGCCGCCTGGTCCCATGATCCATTACGTTGCATGCTCCCCGGGGTGGCCGGGATCCAGGCAACCGTCCCAACAAGACCCCCTTTCGGCACTCGTCGAACGAGGTCCTTCGACACAGGCTACGAAGACATGACTGAGCTCCAAATTACACTGATCTGCACCGGCACCTGAGGCACCTGTGGCAAGGCGGTCGCTTTGCTGAAGGAGCTCGGGCAGTCATATACGTACCGTGAATACAGGGACGATCCGCTCTCGGAGGCCGAGATCCGCGACGTCCTTGGGCGGCTCGGGAAGTCGGCGGGGGAGATGTTGCGGCCGAAAGAAGGTGCAGCGGCGGGGCTCACTCCTTCGGACTCAGAAGGCGCGCTCGTGAGCGCCATGGCTAAGGAGCCGACTCTGCTTCAACGGCCTATCGCGCTCATGGGAGACAAAGCTCTCCTTGCGCGGCCGGCGGACCTGCTTGGGGATTGGCTGCGGATGTGACCGTGGGATGACAAGGTCCCAGAGGGAGATGTCATGGGCGGGCTGTGGGCTGTCTCTTATACACATCTCCGAGCCCACGAGACTAGGCATGATCT
>OJFX01000073.1_pt1 | contig 28751 bp, 30 predicted proteins | sample 1594171 | NCBI WGS metagenome assembly OJFX01 (sample SAMN05416840, study PRJEB24817) | seawater metagenome | isolation source: Sea water | place: Canada:Atlantic | collected 2013-07
ATATCTATAGTACCTGTGAGTTCCAACCAGCGATCATATGCAGACTGTGTATCAGATACACGTAGGTCTTCAGATAACAGATCAATGTTACCCTTACTGGTCGCAGGGAAACCAATAGAAGCCTCCAAACGGATGAGTTCGTCGCGTACAACATCAGACTTCCACGTAGTAATAGCGAAAGGTGAGATATTATCAGGACCATATGCTTCAGTAGGCTTTAATATTGCCTGACCTAGTACATTACGTTGAGGATCAAGACGTGCAGAGAACGGTGTCTTAGCTAACATTGCCTCTGCGATACCATATGCCTCACGTAAGTAAGGATCGTCGTTGAACTGCGACAGCACAGAAGGAACTAACATACCAAAACGGTTAGCCGTGAAGTTCTCGCCATAGCCATCCATATCCTGAAGGAACCTAATGGTATCCTGTAGGCCTTTTAGATAGGTCTTTGAGGTCATGTTTGCTACTAAAGCAGACATCATGGCTATACTTAGTTCACCAGCGTTATGCTCATCCTGTTTCTCAAGGATTTTGAACAAGTCAGCAACAAGACCAAAGTGATTTGATCCTGGTTCTGCACGTTGGTATGATGTGTACGTCTTAGTACCATCAGCATTCTCTTGGACATGTGAATAAGGTTGGATGCCAGCCTCTTTCCAGAGTTGACGATCCGCTTTGTTCTTAGGTGGCCCCCCTGTGATCTTACCTTGAGCAACCATGGCCCCGGCAGTTATCCAGAATGCTGTACCAATAGCTTGTTTAGCCATGGCACGTTGCTTTGATGCACCACCTGCACGTATTGCATCACGCATATCCTTCTGCGCCATGCCTAACAATGGGGTACGTTGGAGGGTGTACCTGAAGATGTTCGTTGGTGTACGAATGAATGGTAGAATAAACTTAAACGCAGGTGCTTCTTGAGCATACGCCTGAAGGCTCTTTCCAATGCCATACTCAAGGCGGTTTGTGAAAGTGATATCTTCAGCATATGTCAGCCCAGCAGAATCATTCGCCTTACCATTCTGTAGAGACAGCATATCATCAGGTGACATAGCTCCTTTATCCATCTCAGAAAGTTCACGCGCACGAATAGCATCATTCATCTTAGTCTCAATGCTATTTGCTAGTTCCTTATCGAAGTCAAAGGCTCGACCATCAGCTAGTGCAGAGGATTGCTTTCTCGTGACCTCTTCAATGGCCTGTTTACGTGATAAAGCACCTACCTTCCCATGGTATGCAGCAACTTTGAAGAATTCATCTTCAGCAGCTAATAGGCGAGAAGGCATACGAACGATGTTACCTAGGATGTTCTTTGCACCAGCTTTGGCACCTTCATCCTTTAGGTTCTGAAGTCCTTTAGTTACTTCATTCTTACCGTTCCGTATGGTCTGTATGAACATCTCACCAGCAGTCAGATCATTATCAAAGATATTCATCATCTCTGATGCATCAAAGTTACGATCCCCTATGGAAGTGATCACATCACTCTCATTGATCTTCTGAAGAGGGTCTAGAATGTTCTCACCCTTTAATAGTACATGGAATGCCATCTTAGATGCATCTAGTGTCGCCTTGTACGTACCAAGGAATGTATCAAGGGCTTCTTGACGGGCAGCTTTATTTGCACGTAGTGAACCATTCAACAGAGGTACACCTGACGCATAATGTTCAATGGGGTCCATGTTCAAACGGTAGAAACCACCAGAGATGTTGGCGATGTGTGTCTTCACGCCAGACAATAATGAGTTCAATGTCCATTCAACAACCGCAGGGACACCATCAGCGACACCTAAGTATACACGTGATGCCACTTTACTAAGTACACTAGGCTCAAGTTCAGCCGCCTCACGAATTAGTAGGATTTCCTCGTCCGTCATCGTAGGATCGATCTGCTTATGAGAGACTTTAGGTTGTTTCCCTGTAGCCTTCTCAGCCGCCTCACGTACACCTTCAATACTGTCACCAAGTTTACTACGAGCCATATGATCAGCTTGTGCAATGGCAGTCTTAACACCACCAAATGCCTGTGATACAGCACCGCCTTCTTGTGAAGCACGTAGTGTACGCCCAGCGCCACTGAGGATCGTCTGTGTAACCGTGTTGGCTTCCGCAGCCATCTTAATCATACGGACGTATTCAGCTTCTGCTGCTTCCTTAGAACCTCCAAACGCATCAAAGATACCAGAAGATATATCCTGTGATAACTTGTTAGCACTTGTCTCTAAGGAGATTGTCATTAACTCAGCAGCCATCAACTCAGACTGTAGTTGCTCTACACCCCCTGCACGTTGTAGTGCAGCCTGTACAGCTAGTTCAGGGTCAGCAGTAAAGTCCAATCGTCTGACGATACTTACCGCCGTAGCCTTCATACTTACTAAAGATTGAGTCTTAGAGACACCTACAAGTGACCTCTTAAAGACTGTAGATAGCGCAGCGTTGATCGCTGAGAGATCACCTTGATTAACAGCATTCTTCACATGACGTGCTAGGTTCATACGCCCAGCAATATCTTTAGGTAAGGCACCTGTACGAGCAATCTCTGCTGCAATGGAATCAACTTCATCAGCAGTTGCCTTGTTGAATACCTCCGCACCCATATCCACGCCATCAGTCTTGTAAGCTTTGTCAGCTACCTCTTTAGGTGTAGGTGGTGTAGACACATCAAGGATGTCACGTTGTACAGGTTTAACTGCTGGTTCAACTTCATCAGCTACACTAGCAGGTGCTACAGGTACTTCTTGTGGGATTACATTCCCATCAACATCATAGACCTTACCTGCTGCTTCATCAGCCTCTTTAAGTGCAGCCTCAACAGCAGCTACGTCTTTATGCTTGGCACTTTTAATAACCTTAATACCTGTGACTAAGGTATCAATTACTCCACCAATAAGAACACCTTCACCAGCATTCTTTAAGCGCCCAATCCATGCATCATCACCCGGTTCAGATTTAAGGGCCTCAGTAACAATGTTACCATACCCCCACTCTTCCGCGATGTCTGATAGGCGCTTCTCATGTGGATCAAATAGACTGAAATCAACAACAGCACCTTTAGCTGCCATCTTAAACATACCAGCGCCTTTGATGAACTTACCAGCGCCCACAAGTCCGACAACGAACTGTGATACGCCTTGTGTAAGTTTACCTGCTGTTGTGTCTGGCTCTTGTACACTATTAAGGAGGCCACCTGCCTCTGGTACATTACGATCCCCAAGGAGAGGTTGCATCTCACCAGATTCGACTGAGGCACGATAATCATCACGGCTCATAAATCCTGGGTCAAAGTCACCTTGTGCGTTAGTTAAACGGACACCTGTTGGAATACCGACAGCATCCGCTGCGTCCTCTAAAAGTTTACCGCCATTATCAATAGCCTCAAATACACCTGAAGGAATCCCCTTCGCTATATCTAAAGCGTTATCAATGAAGCCATCTACACCATCATCTTGAGGGACAGCTTCTTCAGTAGGTGCTTGAGGTTGTGGAGTAGCTTCTTCTTGTTGACTTAAGATTCCCGCAGATACACCTTCACCGAACTTACGGTCAAATGCTTCTGCCATATCTGGGTTTTCTTGCAGATAAGTAGCGTCTGCTGCTGTTGGCTCTGCCATAAGTTTTCCTATTTATTTTGGTTTTTTAGAGAATTTTTCAGTTAGACTAAATTCCATAAGGTCGAAGGCTTTATCTTTTTCTGATTCATGCATATCATCCCACCCATTACTCATAACCAACTCCCACGCCCTGCGCCGCCATTGTGTTATGTATTCAGGCTTCTGCCGCCCGGCACGTCCACCACGAAACTTCGCATCGTAGGTTGTCTTCATATCTGTGAATCGACGCTTCCATGTGGAAGGTATTTTCCCACCAGAATCTTCAATCTTACGAGCGAGTGTGAGGTAGCGGTTGAAGGTTGCAGTGTCTTTAATCACACGTCTGTCCGCATGGAACAGATACCGCACGTTTTCAGGTGTAGGGTTCTGTTCAAACAGGACATCAATAGCAATCAAATCTGAAGGTGTTTCTTCCTCATCTGCTTGTCTGAAGGTCTTACGAGAGTCCACGATATGTGAGCGTAGCTCATCAAACTTTGGGTACTTCTCACGTAGCGCATCATTATCAAACTGATGATTAGGATCGTCAGCTAACGCATCATCGATCTCACGCTTCGCTGCCCTGATCTGTCGGGTACGTTCTTGTTCACGCTGAGTGTGCTTCTTAGAGTCAATCGTGGCCTTGGTATTAAGGATACTAACAAGTGACTTACGGCGCTTCTCACGTACCTCAGTGGTGTTAGCGAGAGAACCTTTACCTCCAAGATCAATCCAATCGAAAGCCTTTAGGTAACGCTCATCGTTTGTCTCTTCTGCCTTTAGGATTACAGCATCAACAACAGCAGAACGGAAGTCCAAACGGTTCATTGCTACGAAGTCTTTACGTCCACGTAGTTCATCTATAGATGCCTTCATCTGCTCTGGTGTAGAGTTATCTAGATCAAGGAAACCTACGATCTCATTCTTAGTGTTATCAATGGTCGCTGCCTTAACACGATGAGCAACACCTTCTGCATGTTGAGAAGCAAGACCAGTTTCTGACGCTGTAATCTTCTCCAGCCACTGAGCCTCAAAGTTATCTGTTTGCTCCCCCATCTCAGCCATCTTCTTGGCCCTAAAGTCAGCAGCAAAGGCATCAAAGGAGGAAGCCTCTAAGGAACCAGCAGCTTCTGAGGCAGCGTATGCAGCCTTCAGTTCTACACCATAGTCTTGCCCTGCTAGGCGACCACGTTGCTCTTCAAATTCTTTCCAATACCAAGGGTTCTCGCTGTCCTCAATAAGCCCTTGGTTGACTGCATTTTGAAGACCTAAAGCGTTAGCTAGTAGTGCAGCCTTCTTACCTTCAACAGTGCCCTCTTGCTCATCTAGTACAGCCTTCTCATCACGCTTTTTCTTTGCGTAGTCACCAAGTTCAGGTGCGATTGAGGAAAGTGCATCGGCTAAACCTGCGGCTGATCTACCAGCGTTCTTACTTGCAGGGGCAGCTTGGGTAAAACCATTCACTAAGGATACAGAAGCCTTGTAACCAGTTTTAGTTAACTCCGTCATGCCCAATCGATGCTCCTATAGTTTGTTAGGTCTGGTTTTTGGATGTCTGGTTTATCAATCTTCATACTTTGATACTGTCCAAACATCTTCCCACCCGCAGCGAGTGCAGTGCCTAGATAATCTGGTGTTGGAGGAGCAACTAGCTGTGCGTTCTTAGAGTCAGCCTGAAGGTGGATACCAGTGATCTCTTTGTTTCTTTGCTGGTTCATCCGGTTCAGGTTATCATCGATTTGTGCTTCGTTCTTCCCTTGTTGACGGGAAAAGTCACCAATCATTGCTTGTACTGAGTTACTGTCTAAAGCCAACCCAGCTTCACCTGATGCTACACGTGCGGTTGCCTTTGCTTTAGCTGCTTCAATGCTTGCATCTTCTTTAGCGCCTAGGGCTTCATCATAGTCTTCTGTCTTTTGAGCCATGACTTGTTGAATGTTGAATGCACGGCCCTTCTCATTAGCCACACGTTGCCGTTCATTAGCTGCCGCTTGGTCATCAGCCATTTGGGACTGTGACATCATACTCGCACCTGCACTAGCAACAGTAAGAGCCATCATTGCGATGGTAGTTGGTTCACACATTTTGTATCCTATAAAACCCTACGAAGGGTGTTCCGTTGACATTCATGTTCTTACACAATGTAAAGCCACACCACTTCAGCCAAGTGAGATGGACTGTATTAAATGAGGCTGCATAGTTGAGGAGTAGAGGGAAGTTACCTGCTTCGTGTAACGTTTCCACAGCAGTTTTAGACTCACGTAGGAACGTTGAGGCGATGGTGAGTAACTTAGGTGAACCAAGGAGCCACGGGTGCCCTATTAAAGGATCAACTCCACGTGTTACACCATACATTGCCACAGGTTCACCATCATCATCACATATCGTCATACAAATGAGACTGTCTAGTATTCCTGAAGTTAAGGCTTCCTGTGGACTTGATAAGGCAGCAGCTAGTTCACGTTGATCTGCCCCCCGTAGTCTAGTAGAAAGCCAAGTTACATCATCAACTGATGAACGTCTGGAATGTCTCATACTTAAACCCTTGTTGCTCTGGTTGTGTACAAGGCTTCCCACTCTGCACCTTGGAAGGAACAAGGGAGCATCGATGTTGAAAGCACCTCAATCACTACCTCTGTATTACGAGATCCGATTGGGATATAGAAATCACCATCTTCTAATGATGCTGAACCAATGATGTTATTGTTTGACCCTGTGACACGCCCTGTGAAGGTGTATGTATATGAATCAGAGTACTCAGGTGTGACGACGACTTGAAAGTAACCTGTAAATGCATACTTCAAAGTCATCTGACCAAGCTGTAGTCTGCCTGAGTTTACAGATACTGTTGAACCATTAGATGTTCCGCGCATAATGAATGTAGAGAACTTATACCGGAGGGTATATTGTTGCCCAATTACCATTAAGGTGGAGGAGTGGTCACCTGTGATTTCAATATCAGTGCCACTTTGAGTTAACACTGGTAGTAGACGACCTTCTGGTGAGGTAGCGTCCCCTGCCCTTACACCAACAACCATGGTTGAACCTGCTGATATCGTATAAGGAAGTGTTATTGTGGTTATATTGGTACCTGCATCATACACTACCGTACAGTCGGACTCATAGACTTTACGATCCACAAGGTATGCATAACTAGAGTCTGTATCAGTCTGACCTAACTCAACATTAAGGCTCTCTAAATACACACCATCACTACGCTCAACGACTAAGTATAATGTTGTACGGATGAACTCAGTAGCGAGGATGTTTACACCTGTTTCCTCTAGTTTCCATTTAGACCAACTAGATTGTAACTTCTCATCTCCTGCCCAGTAGTACTTATATACAAAGATTGTATCAGGAGCATCACGACTGAGTGTTACAAGGATTTCCTCGTTGTCAGCAGCAGTGAACTGGAACACATTTTTTGGGATATACTTAGGTACGTGTGAGGTGACATCAGCAGCATCCTTAACAGCAGTTGTCTTATCTACCAGGTATTCTCTAACACCCGTCCATGATCCTTTAGGGGATGCAAAGTAGACGTTATTACCTGATGCAATAGGCTTCGCTGTAGTCTCAACTTGGAACTCAGTTGTTTGCTGAATCTCAACAGAACTAGGCGTAAGTATCTTCTCATTACCCATCCTAAACTGAGTTAACTCAGAGAATAACAGTAACTGTTCGTCGTAGGGTATCGCATGTTTAAGGAGAGAAACCTTGTTATGTGCAGCAGCTACATCAATAGGCCCATCATCAAGAACAGTTGTAACAGTGGGTTGCCAGAAGTTCTCAAACTTACCAGCCCGTGACATGATGACATTCTCATCAGCAAGTACCCCGAAGCGGTTCCTATAGAAGAACACATCTTCAATAGTGAACCCAACAAATGAGGGGGTGGCGTTAGATATCTCATCACCAACATCACGATCTTCCCATGACTGTTGCTTGAATGTGAACGTACCATCAGCTTCACGTACCATAAGGTGAGGCATTGTGGTTGCATCAAGTTTATAAGTGATTCCACCTTTAACACTTTCAACCCACACACCATTACCGTTAGCATCATCTTGTTTATCAAACTTGACGTAGTAGTTATCGAAGGCTGATTTATCATCACCTGCAATCTCTGCATCAAACCCATCAGGGCCGTGCTGTGGTAGGTCTTTAAACTGTTGTACTGCTTCCTTAACACCGATCATCCCGGTGCCACCTTGACCATCCTCAGTAGCAATAGAGAACTCTCGTCCATCCACATACTTAATATGTAATGCGTCCTGATAACGTGCTACGTAAAGCTCTGAGTAAGTTGATAGAACAGTCTCAAGCTGTGAGGCAATATACACTGTATCAAGGCTAGACGTATGTGACGCTGTGGAACCATCAGGTGTAGTATAAACGACTGCACGTGTGGTCCCTGAGTCAGGTGTTACTGTAAGTTTAAATGTACGCCCATAATCAGACTTCTTAACCCATGCGATTGCTTCAGGGTCGCGCACCGGGGTCAGGTCAGGTAACATAGAGGTGACTTGTGTAGAGTTCACAAGGAACGTGTAATCCGCTACAGTTACAGCACGTAGTTCAGCTTTAGGGTCTGTGGATTTGATATAATTTGTATTGTTAGATAATACGTCAGCGTTGATCGTACCTGAAGTGTAGGTAGACAAACGCGACCTGATGTATTCCCCAGTGGTCCACGCAACAGTAGCATCTGTGTCCACCGTATCTGTACGTACAGTTGTCTCCTCACCTGTGAAGAGACCAGTCGTAGACTTCTCCCAGATCACAGTAGCTGTAGTGATCCCAGTTGTCTTCAAGCTTATCGTAGTGACACTGGCAGGTAAGGTTATCTGATATCCACTACTAGTCTCTGTAGCTACAGCAGCCACTATGAGGTTCTTTGTTACCTCCTCAAAGTTTACTGTAACAGCAGCACCTGTGAATAAATCAAATACCTCAACATCACCATCACTGAATATAGCTGAGTACTTCTCAGTGGCATCTCGATTCATAGTATGCAGGAAGGCACTTGATCTAGAAGCAGTACTTAACTTTGCAATATGTGTTGTTGAAGGACGTTTGGTTAACCCATCTACAACTGAGGAGTAACCATTAATCTGATCCTCTGCTTGGTTAGGTAGGCGAAGGACGTAAGGTTGTTGGCTAATCCCATTGATCATGTTTGGGATTGTGCCAGACACTAATGTCCCTTTAAGGGTAGCCATTAGAGAACGTCCCCTCTGGACTTACGGCTGATGACTCTGTTTGTACTGTAGTTCCCTGTAAGGACGTTCCCCTTCATCGTCTTACCTTCAGCCTTCTTAAGCATAGCTTTTGCTACTGCTTCGTCAGCACGGGTGAAACCATCAATGATCTGAGAACCTACACGACCATCAGCAAACAAACGTCCAGCGCGAGTGTAAATGTACACACGGGCAACTTCGGGGATATCCTCAAAATCAAGTAGCCATACAATATTCGCAGTGACCGCTTCAGGGATTACGAAGGTGTGATTAACACGGTCCCAGAAGTAATCACCTCGTTTTATAATATCTGTATTAATAGACTTACCTACAGTATCTACCTGCAACATAATACTGGTCGCAGTGATCTTACCTGTGCCAGAATCAGGGATTAATGTGTAAGCTTTATCAGTGTTCCAATGGTATCCACGTGATTGAACCTCACGGTTAACACGATCAAGTGTTTGGACAGCCACTGAGGTATCCAAAGACCCGCCACCTGTGAGAGTGTTTACAGGGGCCTGTCCTATTGCAGCCAACATAGCGTTGATTGCCTCAAGTTTTGTAGTTGTTGAAAGAGTTGCCATGAGGTTCCTATAAGATGCAAAAAATGGGGGCCACCTCAATTAAGAGATAGCCCCCATTAAGAGAGAGAAAGTTAAGGAGTTGCAGTACGCACCCAAACAGCAGCGTCAGGCTTCAATACGCCGTGACCACAAGCATACTTAGACACCATCAGTGTACCCTGACGGCGAATGTCATATTGAATTTCGCTTGCAAGGTCCATAAGCTTGACCGTACCAATAGCAGACTTGTGCATTACAAGTGCTACACCATTACGGGCATCAACTGCTTGGTTCGTGTCTGTACCAGCTTCAACACCAGTAGTAATATTAGTATTTGGAAGTTGGTTGGTTTTGACAATATCGATACCAGCAACGTTATAAACTTTACCAGTAGCCGTGGAGCCGTTACCTGAATTACCATAATCAACGTTGATCAGTTTCGAACTGGAGTTGACCATAAGGTAGTACTGGGCTGGCTTCAGGAATACACAACGATCTGATTCAGGTACGTTCTTCTCGTCCAATGCTTGTGCAGCATCAAAGATGGATTGAATAAGTGAATCAGCGTTTGTATCACCATCCGCATCAGTAATAAGTTCACCACCATTACCAGCCGTTGTGAGAGTTGCTGTTGCAAGTGCAGCTTGTACACCAGTTGCGAGAATGTGACGATCCATCTGGTTCGACAATGCAAAACCCAATTCTTTTGAGTAGTGACTACGAACCCCATAATGGTTCATTGCTTCATCAATGTTTGAGATGAATACGCTCGACAATAAAAGGTCGTTAATATTTATTACTCGTTCAGCGTGGTCGATGGCAGTCCCAACGATTTCAGCGCCCGGTGTGTGATATGCGGCAGAGGTTTTACCCATAATTGGGAACTGAGCCGACTTACCACTCGTAATGGTACGAACCATTGTACGTGATAGTGCAACGTTGTTAATAGCAAATTCAGCCATAACTTCGCCACTAAATACTTTCAAGAAGAGTGCGTTATCCGCACCAGCTAAATTACTCTGCCCTAGACGGGAAACAGTAGCAGCAGTCATATTAAATTACCTTGTGAGTTAAAGGAGAGTTAGCTTCCTTCGTTCACAACACGGCACAGCCGGGTGTCCTTAGATCACCTACGCATAGGGGGTCAGTTGGGCCTTCGTTCACGGTGTGATGTGGAAGTTAGATGCCGAATAAATATTCAGCGCATCATAGTCACAAAGTAGTTAGGCCCCCCGCTGTATTGAAAGGATATAAAGCTACAGCAGGGGGCAATGCTCACAGGAGCGCTATTTAAAGCGCCTCTACCATGAGTGTTCCTATAGGTGGCATTAATTAGATGTTGGACCGTCCCAACTTATTTGCCACCTTGTCACGATATGCTGGATCACTATGGTAAAGAGGGTCCGACATGGCCTTCGTTACCTGTGCCCAGCTTTCAAATACAGCACCATCAGTGGCTGTGGTATTACCGCCAGTGAGTGATGGCTCTGATCCTTCAGCCGCATCAAATCGTGCCTTAAGTCCAGATATAGCAAGGCGAGAAGAGTTTAAATTTTTACTGTCAATAGCAGCATTAAACGCATCAATCTCACCTTCTGCGTAGTTATCCGCAGCCCACGCTAACATGCCTTGGTATGATTCCTCACCACCAGCAGCATCCATCATGGAGTTGTATACTTGAGAACCTACAGCCTGTTGACCAGCAATGAACTGATCAACCATGTCTTTAGGGATACCTGCATCCTCCAAAGCTTTATATGTTCCCTCAGACAACTCACCCTTATCAGCAAACTCATCACTGTAAGAGTCAAAGTCTAGACCAACACTATTCAAAGCTTCTTTAGCGGCATCAACTTCAGGGGCATCCCCATCAGCCTTCTCAATTTTAGTAGACTTGTCCCCTTCAGGGGTGTCATTAGGTAAATCCTGGTTGCCTAGTTTCTTCTGTAACTCTGCATACCCTTTTTCTAAGTCTTCAACACTATTATACTTTCCAGCCAACTTAGGTGCATCTTCAGGTGCAACAGGTGAGGCCGCATCAGGGTCACCTGCATTATCAACAAGTGCTGCCATTGCTTCGTCATGGCCTTCGGGAGGGGTTTGTGCTGTATCAGGGGAGTCGATGATTACCTTATCAACCATATATTATTCAGTTCCTTCAGGAGGGGGCATACCGCCCATTTGTTTCATTGCTTCAGGTCCCAGCTTTCCAGCCAGTTCCATCATTTGGTTGTTACCTTGCTGGGCTTGTTGCTCTTGTTGCGCCGCCGCTTGTTCCTGTTGAAGAGTTGCCTCATCCTTGATCAAGCCCTTATCATCAATACCTCGCGCAGTTGCTAGGCGTGACAACAGGTCACCAATATTCAACCGTTGCATAACTGTAGGGTCAGCCTGTGCGAGGCCAGTTAGGTCTTGTACAAACTCTTTCAGGGTCTGTAAGTCCTGACCACGTCCCAGTGCTTCAAGTCCTGTGATGATAGTGGGCTGTACAATATCTTTAGGGAGAGCAGGTACCTTCCCTGCTTTCTGTAAGCGCCACATTAAGATGCTCACTAAGGGTAGCTGAAAGTCCTGTGAGAGTAGCCCATATAGGCCGCCTAAAGCATCATCTAACTCAGATGCTAATAGATTCCACTCTGTGGCTGTAACACGGTCACCCTTACGTTGTATTGATGATCGCATTAAGAAGGCTTCAGCTAGGCGTTCCTCTAGACGTGCAATCACACGTTCAGCGACACCCATGTCAGCATGTTTCTGTACTTGTAGGGTAGATACCTCGTTGGCATTACCTTCAACAACATCACCATTCTCTGCCTCAGTAATTGTCTCTTGATCTGTAGTTCCATTAGGATCAACCAAGAACAACACACGTGCGGAGATGGCAGCACCTTCAACAACTGCTTGCATAAGCCCTTCAAGGGACTTCAAGTCACCTAGGTACTCTTCAACAAAGCCACGTCCATAATCCTCACCGTCAATACGTGTGTATCGAAGTGCTAACCATGGAACACGCTCTAAAGGGTATGTACCTTCAGAGCCTTTAATGAGTATCCCTTTGATCTCCTGATGGACCTTCCAACGTTTCCCTACAACTCGTACATAGGTGTACATCTCGACAGTCTTATCAGGAGATTCCTCCGTACTGTCGTAGTCCATCTTCTCTTTAACATCCATTGGGATTTGATCTGGAGAGAGTGCCTCACGCACAACAATCTCCCGCAATCCTCCCATGGGGTCACGTTTGACCACATATTGGGAAAGCTTAAATACCCGCATACCCCCTTCTTTAGGGAGGTAAAGTAGACTATTGCCCCCAACTAGTAGGTGCTTCAGGGCTTCAAATAAAGGGACACGTAGTGCATCTCTCTCGACCTTAGTCTGAACAGCGCGTTCAATAGAACCTAATGCTCCTTCGACCTTTGCTCTCGCCCCCTCTTCTTGGGCTAACTCATCAAGAGTGAAGTCATCAATCTCATGTCTGAAGAAGGATTGATTAGGTGGGAGTAAAGCCATCAGTAGTTTACCACTGAGGTTGTTTACACCCTTAGAACCAACACTTTGAAATGGAGTGTCTAAGTTTGTTGCACCAGTTGACCCAGATGGCGGGATCAAAGCTGGAAGAGTTAATACAGAAGCCTCACGTGCCCTTTCTAGGTATACCTCACGTACAGTCTCAAGGTTCGCATAACGCTGTTCCCCGATACCTTTACCATGGGCTTCACTTCCCACCTCATTCATTAATTAACAGAACCAGTAGATGCTCCACCGGGAACATTCAGACCAGCGCCTGTAGTCAGGCCACCAACGTTCTTATCAATCTTAAGTTTCTTGATGCCTGTTTTCTTTGTATTCAAAGCATCACCTTCAACACCAACTGTATCCTCGTTCAACACAGGTGCTTCAGGAACTGAAACTGCTGGTGCTGCAACGGCAGGGGCTGGTGTTGGTGTTGGTGCTGGGGCGCGGGACATACACATATTTATTTTACCTCTAGAAGATTATCTGATTGGGATTTAAAAATTGATTTTAACCGCCGAACCACATCTACTTGCCCTGCCTTAAAACACTTCTCTTCGTTAGATGTTGTGTATATAGGCATCACATCAGGGAACACTCTTTCGAGGTATTTGATGATTTCTGGGTCTATAAATGGTGGAGGGGGCTTCCTAGAGGTGGCACTATTTATGGGAGTTTCGGGCACGATTAAGCTTTTTTGATTGGATTCTTAGGTTAGACGCTGAGTTATTACGTGGATTTCTGTCTTTATGATCCACATCCTTCCCCTTTACAGCTTTTTTACCATGTTTCTGGATCATTAGTTTTCTAGCTGATCCACGTGCATTTCGCCTTTTAATCTGCTCTGGTTTACCGTGGTAGTCACGGTACTCTTTCCTGTAGTCACGCTTCCGGTCTTGCATTTAAATCTTCCTCATAAAAGAAGGAGTCTTTCTTACCATCAGTAGCTCTCATAATAGGGGTGTTATGTACGTCCAGTTCATAGCGAACTACGGTGTACTTCTTCTTTACTGAGATGAACTCATCGCCAACATTAAGTGGTCCTTTAGTGTTTTTAAATTGTTTGATACGCATGGGAGTTCCTATAGGTTGATGTTAATATTGTTCCTATAGGTGGCGTTAATTTTTACCCCTAAATATCGTGCATCTCCTTTTAAAATATGGACGGGCTTTGTTAGAGCAGCTACCCCGTATCCTACTGGTCCCTAGGCGCGACCTAGGTTTTACTCTTCATGTGGTTAATCACACGTCTTGGTGCCTGTCTCAGGATCAATGAAACAAGCTTCAACTTTTGGTTCATCATTAGAGTTAAGAATTCCAAAACGCTTACCTGATGCGCGGAATGTAGTGCAACCTTTAGCACCACCTTTCCATGCATTAATGTATATTTGTTTGAACTCTTCCCACGTAACATCAGCACCAACATTACAAGTCTTTGAGACTGCACTATCAACGTATTTGTTTACGGCTAAGAGTACATCTAGGTGATATTGAACTGTGATGTCATCCGCACGTGCGCCATACACATCAAACTTAGCGATCCCATAGTCCTCAATAGTAACAACACTTGGTCCATCTTCAGTGAGGATGGTACGGTTTGTACTATAAGCGAACACTGGCTCAATACCTGATGACACATAATCTGCACACAAGCTTATCGTCCCTGTAGGTGCAATGCTTATCAGATGTGAGTTACGGATGCCATGTTCCAAAATATCCTGGCGTATATCTAATGGTAAGGTACTAATAAAATTACCGTCACAATAATCTATACGATCAAATAAAGGGAACGGCCCCTTCTCAGTAGCAAGTGCAATTGAGGCTCGATAACAATGGTCACGTAATGTCTCCATTATCTTCTCAGTCTCTAGGATGAACTCAGGTGTCCCATAAGGATAACCTATAGCTTCAACCGCGTTGGCTAGGCCTGTGATCCCAAGTCCCATTCTACGCTTGTTCTTAGCTTCAGCCTCTTGTTCAGGTAGTGGATATATCGCTGCGTCAACAACGTTATCCATCATCCGTACAACATGAGGGATGTCCTGTATCAACCGTTCGTAATCAATGCACCTCTCAAGTGAGCCACTAGAGTTACGTTTAACGGTTACATACTTGGTCATATTCCATGAACCCAACAGACACGCACCATGAGGTGGTAGAGGCTGTTCCGCACATGGATTGGTTGCTGTGATATCTTCACAATACCAAAGATTGTTCATTTCATTTATACGATCTAGGAAGAGGACACCCGGTTCAGCCCAATCATATGTGGACCGCATAATCTCATCCCAGAGTGAACGTGCGTTGACGGTTTCATAAACAACACCTCCCCAACGAAGATCGAAATCCGCATCAGCAAGTACAGCTTCCATGAACTCATCAGTTATCCCCACAGAGATATTAAAGGCTGTGAGGCTTTCACCGTTTTGTTTACATCGTATGAACTCACCAATGTCTGGGTGGTCACACCGGAGGACACCCATTTGAGCACCTCTTCGGTTACCAGCGGAACTGATGGTCTTACACCCTGCATCGAAGATTTGCATGAAGGACACTGGTCCACTGCTTGGTGATCCAAGGGATTTGATATGGTCACCTTTAGGTCGAAGTGTAGAGAAGTCATAACCAATACCGCCGCCCATACGCATTGTGTTCATGGACTCTTTATGGGCATCACAAATACCATCAACGCTGTCTGGTATTATCATTGAAACAAAGCAGTTATAAGGGGTGGTCTTACGTGGGGCACCTATAGCTGCCTGAACTCTACCACCCGGCATGAACCTCATGTTCAGTAGGATTCCCTTCAGGGCCTGACGATGTTCTTCAGTGTCCTTGAGTTCACCTGCAATGCGGCACATGGCCTCATAGAAGCTTTCATTTGGAAGACGGTATTTGTCTGCGTGGGTTTGTTCTGATATCGCTAGTGTAGGGCCGTAGTTGTTAGCGATCATCGCCACTCCCATTGATTACACCACGCTCCATGCGTGATTTGAGTTTGTTAAGGTTACGTTTAGCGCAATATGACATTGAAGTGTTCAGATCGAACAAGAGTGCAGCGCACCCCCATAAGACATCTCCTACTTCATCAACAATTGCGTCAATCTCATCGTCTTCAAGGATGTCCTCAGTACTACCTGTAAGGATACCTCGTCGGATAAGCTTCTGTATTTTATTCTGCATCTCACCAGCCTCCGCACCAATCAACATTGCAGGGTAGATGATCTCCATGTCTTCTGGGTAAACAGCAGTCTCATTCGCTGCTGATTGAAAATCATTCAGGTCCATCTTTATCTCCATATTCAAGTTCTATAAGTAGATCGATACAATGCTTTGCCTTCTCCAAGTCTTCTTGTCTCCCCTTTTCGCGGAATCGAGAGACATACTTGATGATGGTGTGTTGACAGGGGTCGAGCTTGTTGTGGAAGGAGTACTCAATCGGTTGGATCGACATTGATTTGTAATGGTCCCCACCCTCCTGTGTATCTAATGCAGATGCCTCTTCCTCATCCTTCTCAATAATAGAAGGGTACGCGAAACTGCCCGTGTCCATCCAAATTACCCCTTCACGTTTGAATGGGGAGTCAACATCAGGTGCGACCACAAGTGCGGTCATATTACTGTTTGAGAAAGCCTGCCCATTCCTACGCCTCACCCGTGTACCTATAGGGTAGTTGTCATACGGAGATGAAAACTTTCTACCGTTCATTTCGGTTCCCATAGAATTACTTCTTTCTTCTTAAAATCATAATCACATGCACGTAAAATACGGGCACACCTAGCTTGTACTAAAGCTTCATGTTCAGAGAACCCTGCCTTCTCATAAGCAGCTACGACCTTGTGCCACTCATGCCCATCAGCGAGGAGTTTCTCTGCTTTCACTGGGCCAACACCGGGGCAACCTTTGTAGCCATCAGTGGCATCACCAGTTAACGTTTGGTACATGTGCCAGTAGTCAGCTTCCTCTTCAGATATATCTAGGATGCCTTCCTCAACACGGTGTACGAACTTTCCTGGTATTGTCTTCATGTCCTTATCGATGGACACAATGATCTTCTCCCCTTCAACAACTTTACCTGTTGAGAGGATTCCAAGAACGTCATCACCTTCAAGGCCGGGACGCTTATACGTGTCGTAGTTATCGATGATGTATTGACGCACAGCCTTTAACGCTAGTGGACGCTTAACGTTCTTACGGTTGGACTTGTAGGTATCCAATACGTCCATACGAAAGTTATGCTCGTCCGTTAACGCGAAGATCATAGCGTCTGGCTCAAAGCGTTCCTGAAGGTCAGCTATCTGATCTGTAAGGTGATTAATGGCATCATCAACTTCGACGTGCCATGTCATATAACCGTCCCCCCAATCAATCTCCTGTTCTACAGCGGCTGCTGCTTTGAAGGCATTGATGTCGGAGTCAACTAGAAGTGTTCGCATTTCAATAGCCCTTCAATTTGTTGTTTGTGATCCTTCAGGACCATGTCGTATTCCATAAGTTCTTCTTTTGTGTCTTTGTGCATCGAAGCCATGTGTTGATAAATCTGGTTGTAGTTTTCACTCGCCTTATCGATAACCTTCGTGATGCGCTTCTCAACATTGTAGTCCGTCATAAAGTCCCAGCAGTTCTGTATCCCTGCCTTAAGTTTGTAATGAGCGAATAAAGCAACGATTATTCCAATCCACTGGGCAGATTCTAAAAGCACATCAATAAACATCATTCTATATCCTCCATTGCCCATAGAACCTTCAGTCCTTTAGGGGTTACACGTATGGTTCTCCCATAGGTGAACTCCCCCTCACGTGTTGTGATAAGGCCTTCGGCTAAACAGATTGCTATGTGTAAGGCTTCAAGCCTTGCGTAGTTCCCTTGGACGGATACCGGGTACTTCCAAACATGGTTTAGTACATCAGTGAGTTTCGGCCCAAGTTCTCCCAGTCGAATAATCTGCGGTGACTGGGCATCGAAATTTAAAGTAGGTTCCTGTATCCTCTGCTGCTCGTCTGCATATCTCCCCAACTGTATCTTCCTTTCCATTTTTTACTGCGAGTTGTACTTCATCGTGTATCCAAGCACAGAATGCGTAGTCACCTTCCCACCCATGAACTAGCCCCTGCTCTTGAAGGTACTGGTCCAGTAATGTGAGCCACTTCTTACAAAGTAATGCGCCACTTGATTGCAGGATTAAATTTAGGCAACTGTGCTTTGAGCGCACATATAAAGTACGACCATCAAGCCCTTTAACTGTGAGGGACTGATTGGCTTCACTTTGTTTATTAAGCTTTGCTTTAATTGATTCATTTAAACGTTTTAATGCTGGCACGTTCTTCATAAACATACGTTTAGAGCGAAGACCATCCTTACGACCCCCACCACAAATCTCACCTAAGAGATCAGGTCCAGCGCCATACAAGGTGGCATAAACCCATAACTTTGCAGTGCTACGATCTGGTAGACCAGCAGCCTTCTGATTGTGTGTGTGTACATCACCATCAAGAACGAGGTCCACATACTTCCCATTGTCATACTTAGCTAGGAAGTGGGCGAGTACCCGTAGTTCAAGACCAGCCATGTCACTTCCAACTAATGTCCACCCTTTAGGTACCGTGAATAAACTACGGCACTCTGTACCATAAGGTTTCTTACCTGTAGGAACTTGAGCAACATTAGGTGATGTGTGTGAGGCTCGTCCTGTTACAGTCGAGTTTGTATTTACACGTCCATGGATACGTCCATCGTCTTTGACCTTCTTAAGCCACCCCTGTGATCCCTCATAGAGTTGACCACAACGCTTCACCAGCATCATGTACTCAGCGAGGCCATGTGCTTCAGGGTAGTTAAGTTTAGCGAGAACAGTCTCATCGACTTTAGGCTTACCACTATCTGTAAACTCTTTAGGTTCCCAACCATACTTCGTGATGAAGCGGTCTGCGATCTGATCACGTGATGCAGGGTTAAACGAGAGGCAGACAACCTTGGTATGTTTAAGACCTTTAGTATACCCCTCAACCAAACCCTCACTATTCTTTCGTCTAGCTGTGCGTTTAGTTTCGATAACATCAATAGGCTTGAACCAGATACCAAAGTTTGTTCTCAAGTCATCAAGTATCTCTGCGCGTCTAACACTTAGTTTCTTGTAGAGTGCATCAGCAGCATCAACATCGAATGTGAAACCATTCTGCTCTTGTTTGAACATCAACGTAGCAACGTTATGCTCTAGTTGGATTGCTTCTTCAGAGTAGCTTTTAGATAGCAGCAACCCATACAACGCATAGGTGACTTCAACGTCTTGAATGCAATACTGGTGCATATCTTCAGACCAGTGATCCCATCCTCCATCATAGTCCCCCTTCAAGGTTCCCATACGTAGACCCCAAGCCTTCAGTCCATGCGATCCATATAGTTTTGCTTCCGCAATCACATATGTCTCACCACGCTGTTTAGATTTGTTGGTCTTATAGAAGTCGATGTCTTTAATGTTGGAGTAGATGAGACGTGTCATCACTATAGTGTCAGTAACTTTTCCTTTAGGTAGGAATGTTGGGTACACCAGTTGAATGGCAGGTACATCAAAACCAATAACATTGTGTCCCACAATCTCATCAGCATTTTGTAATATTTGGATACCTTCAGAGATTGGGGAATATCCTGGTTGGTCTGCAAAGTCGTAGACTGTGCCAGTATCAATGTCTTTTAATGTTAAGCAGTGTAGACGATCAAGTTGATCTAAGAGGCCGTTAGTTTCACAATCAAATATATAACGAGACATACAGCCTCTCCTTTTTAATTTAACCTAAGTGCGATGAGTGCCATTGCAGTGACTGCTCCAACAAACACTCCTAATAGGAATGTGATGGCGTAGTTCATAGTTTCTGTAAGCATCGATTACTCCTTAGAAGTCATCATTACCTGATGGGTTTTCTTGTGTATGATCACTGAAAGCAGGGCCATCTTTAGTTGGCTTATCTGTCTCATATAGAAGGCCTGTGTCAGGCTCATAACCTAAGTACACGCACTCCCCTACTGACTGGCCCGTAAGACGATCCTTCAGTACACGTAAAGTAGTTGTGTGACGTGTTGATACGTTCTCAGATTGCTGATCACGCTCTAGTCCAAACATGAAGTGACACCAGAAGCCAATTGCACGTGATCCTTTGAAGTGACGGATGGTTACACGTCCACCCTCTTCATGGGACTTACCTTTCTCTGGTGTTGTGAGGTGTGAGATGATGATGAGCATGATGTCGAGTTCCTTAACGATGGAACCCATCTCAGCCATAATGCGCTCAAGTTCTTCACGCTCATTACCTTCACCTGTGGCGAGGGCTGTGAGGTGATCGATATAGAATATCTGCACACCATCAGCGTGGTATAGGTAACGGATGCTCTCTTCTATGGTGTCCCAATCAGCTAGGCCGAAGTGGTCAAACATATAGAGGTTACCGTTGTCCATATCGTCGATGGCAGTAGTTAGTTCTTCTGGGGACCACGCATCATCAGGCACATGGAACTTCTTCCCTGCGAGTTTACCTGCGATCCGCTTCACAGTCTCTGATGGTTGTTGTTCAAGGAAGAACGCAGCCACCTTCTTATTGAGATCGATGGTGTCGTATTTGATCTGCTGTGTTAGCAAGTCAGTCTTACCCACACCCGTGCCAGCACCAACCGCATACAACTCCCCATATCGTCTACCGAATGTCATCCGGTTAAGCGATGGGAGGAACCAAGGTAGTCCTTCAGCAATCTTATTGAGGACTTTATCCTTCACATCACTAAGCTTAACGATGCCTTCTGGTGTGTATGGAGTAGCATCCCAGATCGCAGACACGATGTCTGCCCCACGTCCAGCTTGGAGACACTCATTAGCATCCTTCATTGGAAGTGAAGCTATCTTTGCTTTACCGGAGGGGAAGATTTTCGCGACCTCTAAGGCTGCACTTTGCCCTGCATCATCCATATCAAACATGATGATGATCTCAGTGAAGTTACTGAAGTATTTCAGGTTATGCGCCACACTCTTAACTGCTGCTTTACAGCCAAGAGGAATACCAACAGTAGGCCATTTGTTATTACCTACTTGGCTCACGGTCAGCGTATCAATCTCCCCCTCACAGATCACAATCTTCTTACCAGAGCCGAAGAGGTTCTGACCGAATAGATCAGTGTTCTTCATGTCTCCTATTGTGAGGAATTCTTTTCCCGGCAGTCGGACCTTTTGTCCCACAGGAAATCCATCCTTGTGGTAGGTGGCGATCTGCGCGGCTTTACCTTTGAACTCACCAATCTTGTAGCCGTACTTCCGGCAGGTGTCTTCGGTGATACTTCTTTTACCTAATGATTTATACTCCCCAGTAAGCAGATCGCCACTAGCCTTCTTTAACTCAAGTGTAGGTGTTGCCACAGTTCCATCTCCTTTAATATAAAACCCACACCCGAAGCAGTGCCCATGCCCATCTGAGTAGCGGCCTAAGTTATCCTTAGAACCGCACTCAGGGCATTCTTCGTGGTGAAGGAATTCACTCTCCACCTTTTCCATGGCTATGCGTGGAAGGTGTAGCGACCAAAGCGTTGGCCTGTGAACTTGTTCTTCAACATGTCAGTAGTGATTTTATATCCAGCCTGACGTAGGTCGGAGATACGCTTACCAAGAGACATAATACCAAGGTCGATCAATGCTGATCTCTGGGTGATGTTCTTGTTACTCTTAAGGTGTTGCAGAAGTTTAATGGCTTGAGGGCATAGGTATACTTTTTCCATTAGGTAATTCCTTTTGGGGTGAGGGGTGTTCTATAGGTGGAGTTATTTATTTATTGATGAGCCAATCAGCTACATTAAAGCATGGGCAGTCTTTATGTGAATCGATGTCTCTATGCCCCAGAGTATTAAGTGCCCCAAAGTCATCCTCTAGGTCTTCAAGGAGAATACCTAAAGCAGTGAACTGGTCTGGTGTGAAGTTGTTCTCAGGTTGACGATCTTCTTCATTAAGCCCTCCAACTAAACAGATACCAATAGAGGTTTTGTTGTGGCCCCTAACATGGGCACCAGGTACTGACAAAGGGCGACCTTCTTCAACCACACCGTTACGTCTGATTACGTAATGATATCCAATACGTGACCAGTTACGGGGAGGATCGCGGTGCCACTTATCAATCTCTTTTGCCCCAATATCCATTGACGGTGGGGTAGCTGCTGCATGAATGACGACTGTATCAATCGTCCTCATTTCTTCATTGCCTCTTCCAAAGCAAAGTGACGTACCTCGTCATAAGGTTCCTTGATCCACTCTTCAGGGATCATTTTATTTGCGTACATGAATCCATTCTTCTCACACCACATTGCGTACGTGGTGGTACTGGTCTTATTCAAACGTGATTTGGAGTTACTGAATACGAACCTAATATCTAGGTCAGGGTGCTGTTGTTTGATCAGTAGGTGCTTCTTCCTATCTGCTGGAAGAAACCTCCCCTTCGACTCAATGATGATGTAGTTCTCTAAGAAAAAGTCAGGTGTATATCGATGCTTGGTAACAGGCTTAACGTATAGGATTACTGATGACTCAAACAAATAAGGCACCCCCATTTCTGAGAGTGCCTTACCGATAGAAGCTTCTAGACCTGAACGAAAACCATTAACAAGCCCGACAGACTTAAAAGTCCTCTTCGTCTTCTTCATCGTCTACTGTATCTACATCTTCTTCTTCAACATCATCAGGTAAATCTTCAACAGAGAAACCTTCCTCTGCGGCGAAACCAAACGATGCACCATCACGCTCTCCACCTTGGACAAGCTTCACGATCTGTGCAGCGTCCAACTGGAACTTAACTGAGGCTCCAACCTGTGGTGTAGGTGCGTACTTAATAAACTTGAAAGCGATGTAACCAACAGTTCCACCCCATACATCTACACTACGCATAGGCTTACCAGAGGCATCTACAAGTGAGACACCTTTACGCTTCCAAGGCTTACCATCTTTGGTTACTCCAGATGCTTTGCTTGAGAATTTAAAGAGGACGTTCCCGGTTTCATTCCCATCATCATCTTCTTCGATTTCATATGGAAGGTACTTAGTCTCCCACTTCTTAGATTTAACTGGAGTGCCAGCATTCTCTTTTGCTTCAGCGAGAGACTCAGCCGCTGCTACATCAGTTAAGTCCATTAAGGATTGGGCTTCACTAGCAGGGACTAAGAGTTTAACTGAGAATTCCCCTTCAGCTTTATACTTAGTGTCAGGGGTTGTTAGTTTTGGATACATGAACACACCCTTTGGGGAGATGTGTTGAGGGAGTTTTTCAGCCATCTATTTGGCTCCTTCTTTTTTAATACGGAATGCTTGGACAAAGAGGCGGCGAAACTTATTCTCTTCATCTTTTGTCATTTCATTTAGATCGAACTTCTTTCCATCGACCATTACACTGCGCTCTAAAGAGCCTAGCTTGAGTGTCACACCCATGCTCATTTGAGGTACTCCTGTTCAAGTGCGTGAACGTCATAACCTTGCCCTGCTAAACGCATGGCGAGATCAACTGGAATAGGGTTGCCACGTCTCCAGATGTACTTGGCTGCTGCTAGGTGTTTCATTGCATAGTCCTTTCAAATTCTTCGGTGTGATCGATGGTTGTCCTTGAGGTGGCACCAATTCCCCAAAGACCCTGTGCGACAGCATTCTGGAAATCCATATGACCTCGCTTGGTGTTAACCCGTGCTTCACCTTCAGGTGTATTTAGAAAAACCTCACAGAGTTCTGCTGCATCGTCTGTTGCAGGGATGTCCGGTACAGGTATAAGTACAGGATACATATTCATTTGTGAATGATTTCAGACAAATTAAGGGAGTATTGATCTACGATGTAAGTTACAATCTTGATTGCAAGGGATCGACTAGGTGCCCACGGCATACAGTGTTGGAACATTGATTTGATCTGATCATATGTGTCCTGCTCATCCTCAGAGAACTCCTCTTCAGGGACTTCTTCATACTCAGCATCAGTGATTGTCTCTGGTGTGATTAATGTAGGCTCATCATCAACAGTATTTTGATGTTTCAACATCTGTGCATAATCTTCTTCAAGGGTATACTCTTCAGCCGCTAAAAGAACCGCAGCTTCGCGTTCCTTCTTCTTCGTTTCAGCAATACGCCTATCTTCTTTTCGTGTGTCCTCTTTGAGTTCTTCAAGTGCTTCAGGGGAGAGTGCAGCTTTAGCTGATGCTACCTGCTGTTTGATGTCATCAATGGCGATATCCTCACCAGCCTCTGCACGTTGAACGATCTCATCACACAAATCATCAGGGGCACTAAGTAGTGCAAAACATTTATTGAACCCTAAGTTAAGGGCAGCGACTGCCCCTAACTCCAAATTCGAGATACGGTTTAGTTTCTTAAGGTAGGTGTATGAACGTCCAGTATCCTTCTCAAACTGCTGGAGGAAGCCACGGCTCTTATTATTCTCGTCCTCATATAATTTACGTGCGGCAGTTAATGCGTTCAGTATGACAACGAAGGACTGCCCTGTTATTGCGTCAGCCTGTTTGAATGCTTCAACGCACCCAACATAATCAACCATCATGTCATTGAGGTCGGATGTGAGGGTAACTATTTGTGTATTGTTTGTAGTCATAATGTTTACCTTTCAAATATGTCTATAGGTGGCACCAATTCTGATACCAATTCAGTTCTGAATGAAGGTAGAGTCAGCTAAAGCAGTAGGGTGCCTTTAAAATGTCCTCAATGTTTAGGGTGCCACGCTCTGGTGGTAAGGGCAGTGCCTTCTTAGCTTTCTCAGTAGGGAGGTACTTGTAGGCTTCTTCATATAACTCAGTAATAGGATCGTGTTCTTTGTATAAGCGCATGAAGGATGACCTGATGCTTGTGAAGAGGGCAGCAGCCTGATCCGCACTTGTGCCAAATGAATCATGGACGAGGGAGAAGTTGGTGACACCATTCTCTGCTGCATCAAGGACACATGAGCGTAGGTGGTACCCATCATAACTATGTACAAAATTAGGTGGGGCACCTGTGACCTGAGAGTTACGCGCCATTGTCTTTTGTGTTTCTTCAACAATCATTAAACGGATACGCCTACCAGCTAGTTTAAAATTGACCAGCTTCCCTTCTTCGATGGCATATGATTGGACCACCGGAAAACCATCAGGTGTCCTCCATTTAACAGAGTTACCATTCTTAGTTACATGCCTCGCAACTCCACGTACCCACTCCATTCCCTCAACTGCTTTAACCACAGTGTTCGATGCAGAGGCGTATAAACGTTTAGCTAAATACGATGCCATGTAAGGTTTCAACGTCTGCTCAACATCAGCAGACTTTAGGATGTCCTCTTGTAGTTGCTCAGAGAAACCAAAGGCACGTGAGCCATACCCAAGTGTCATACAGCCACGCTTGGTGGTCTTCCTATCTACACCCATCTTCAACCATGCTCTTGCGAGGGGGTTGTCGATCTCATCATAAAGGGTGTTGTTTAAGTCTTGAGCGACAACTGAGTAGATGTCTGAAGGCTTATCCAATGGTACGAGGTTAACGTGCTTGGCCCCGACTTCATCACGCAGCATGGCTGAGTAATGTTGAAGGCCTGAAGCTGTACCATCAAATGCACACATCACAGTGGATACAAAGGATGGGCCATGCTCAACGTAACCAGCCCAATCTTTTGCAGCCACTAGGAATTGAAATGGTTTGTCGGCACACATCCAACGCTTGTCACCTAGGGGATCATTAGCGCATGACACCAGCATCTCAGTGTTATCAATAGTCCACTGTCGTCGCTCTTTATGTGACTTCTTAGATATCTTATCGAAGTCCCCCGTGTTCGCTATGTGGAGTGCCAGCATGTTGGACCCGTTCTCTCCAATAGGTCCAGCCTCAGAGAACCTAATCAGGGCTTTCATATAATCTGGACCCTGAACGTTGAACGCTGGTATCTGATATAAACGGCCTCTGAAATCTAAACACACAGGCATGTATATATCCTGGTATTCCCTAAACTTCTTAGCTGTGGCGAGTGCTTGTAAGAATGCCATTCTCTTTGAGGAGTTCTCAATATTCAAGTCACGTACTGCTGCACGTTTAAGCCTATGGTCTTTACGCTCTGAGTATGAGAGCGCATCAATGTCATCGACCATAGGTGGCTTTTCACGCTCAACTGGTGGAAGACCTGCTTCCTCATTGTTGAAGTGGAAGACCCTCTCCATAATATCTAAGGCCCATGTATCGATGGTGTACTTTGTATTCTGGGCAATATTCACAGCCTTGTAGACATCAGGCATATGGATGGTCTTCAAGAACTTCATGTATCCACGTGCCCGTGATTTAACTAACTTAGGCTTACGGATATAATTGGTGATGTATGCACCTGTGTAAGGTGTCTCCCACGGACGTGGAGGTACAACCATCGGCTCATAGATAGGAGTTAATAGCCCACCACTGTTAACTGATGCCTCAATCAATGCACGTGCATCATCACGCAGTATAACCATGTTGGTGGTCGTACCCTTACGGCGAGACATACGCTCAATAGACACCAGCCCTATAGTCTCAATAACGATGTCAATCAAAGCTACTCCAAGGCGTACCTTATCGATCTTACCCCAAGTCTGCCAAGGTATGTTTTCGACATTCGATATGTGAACCATTAGTGTACGCTTGTTGTGGTAACTGTGCCTCTCATCAGCCATGTTGGTGATACGTTGGGCCATCCAGTAGTCATGTTCCTCAATGAACTTTAGACGCTGCATGTCCTCAATCATCCCACCTACATCACTTGCAACTGCGGTTAGACTACGTGTGCGGGTGATACCATTTAAAATACCATTCATAGAAACAACTGCTGCATGTTCAGGGCTAACCCCTTCAAGGTAGGTAACTGATGTTGTACGTCTACCTGCACCACCACTCTTAGCCTTCTTAACAAACGTGCGGATACCAGCAGCAACCAACATGGCATGATGTTTTATTAACTTTCGTCCAAAGTCTGCATCAGACTCTGTGCCACGCTCCCGGTGTTTAGTTGTTATTTTATTATAACGTTTAATACCCATGTCTCTAGAATCACGCTCAAGTTCAATCTGGTAGTTAGTTAATTCAGTATCAGTTAAGTACATTGCGTACTCCTTTAGTGTACCTTTAGTTATAACTATAGTTATACTTGGGGGGCGAGGCGGGGCCTCTAGGTGGCACTAATTCAAATCACTCTCGCCAACTGCGTATCCATGCGAGGCATTCAAGGTAAGAATCAAAGATATCTTCTGTTCCATCACCCATGTGTTGTGCCCACCAATGTGGCCTGAATGGCACCATAGAACCATTGATCTGCTCAGATGTGGAGATGTGTCCATACTCAAATGAGCCATCTGCTGTTGTACGAACACGGTCAAAATCTTGTTTGGTCATTAGCTTACAACTTTCAAATTAGTAGTAGGAATTGATTGGACGGAATTGAATGCGTTCCTCTGGTTACCCGCAGTCTCCTGAACGTAGTGCTTTAAGAGGACTGAAGGTGACGCATGGTTGGAAATTGACATGACAGTCTTAAGGTCCACACCTGCCCCCATGAGCTTGGTCAGAAGGGTACGGCGCATGTCATATAGTGTGAGGTCAGTGATACCAGTGCGACGACACCACGCCCCCCATGACTTCTTTATAGTTGTTAGATGTCCATCCTTACCGGGGCCGGGGAAGACATAACCAGATAGGTCACCATTAGGATTCATCGTACGTAGCACCTGAAGGATGGCATCACCTAACTCAACCACCTGCTCGTTGCCTGTCTTCACAGTCTCAGCAGGTTTGATCCATACACCAGCATTGATGTCGAAGTGATCCCACTTAGCTTGGAAGGCCTCAGATGGGCGACAGGCTGTGTAGATGACCATCTTAGCAAGGGCTGCTGATTGTGGGGCTGAGTGATCCTGATCCATCTCATGGAGTAGAGCAGCCAACTCTTCATCAGTTGCTACCCGCTTACGTACCCCTTCCTTCATACGTGCCAGCCCAATGGTAGGGTCTTTCACTGCATAGCCCCAACGCAGTGACAACTTAAAGATACGTGAGAGGACACTGATGATGAAATTGTGGTGACGTGGGGTGGCACTGAAGGTACGCATGAAGCGTACGAGATCGATGTGTTCAATGTCAGTGACCTGCCGCTTACCCATGTCAGGTGTGATGTGGTTGTTCACTACATCAGTGGACTGCTTCACGTATGCAGGTTGACGCCTTAGGCTAACCAACTCAGCCATGGTTTCCTGTGCCATCTCAGTGACCGTAGGGATATCACGTGTGAACTTACGATCTGAAATTGGATCAGAACCCTTGGTGATCTCTACCAACTTCTCCATTGCGAGTTCACGGACATCAACCACACGGTGTCCATTGGTTGGACATAGGGAAAGCTTCCGTTGTTTGTTAAGGTTGCGATCTGTGTACCGGAGGAACCAGTGCCCAGTGCTATTTCTTACACGTACACATAGACCATGAATTTGCGTGTCAGAAATCCACTTCTCTGTACCTTGGGGTACACTGAGGGCCTTTATATACTTGTCAGTGAGATTAATTTTCATCTGTATCATCCTTTCAAAGGGGCTAATTAGGGGACTGGCTGAACCAATCCTGTATCCTACTATAGATACTAATCTGAATATAATAAAGGGTAAAAGGAAATAATTGGTTCTTCAATATAATTGATGGTGAGCAATGGTTCTAGATAGGAAAAGCGCATAGATACTCGCATTTTTAAGAGTACCAGGATTTCAAACCTATTCATATAAGGATTGATTTGTAATCAGGGGGTCACGAGTTCGAATCTTGTTGCCGGCACCATTAATTT
>OJFX01000079.1_pt1 | contig 28211 bp, 23 predicted proteins | sample 1594171 | NCBI WGS metagenome assembly OJFX01 (sample SAMN05416840, study PRJEB24817) | seawater metagenome | isolation source: Sea water | place: Canada:Atlantic | collected 2013-07
CTACACACTGCATATCGTCGGCAGCGTCAGATGTGTATAAGAGACAGCCCCAGTAATGTCCGCCCCCCTCATTGCCATCAACGCCCTCTTCCACGCGGAAGACCCCATGCTACGGCTGCGCCAGCGATACGTAGATGCGGTGCGGCGCGCCGGCGGGCTGCCCGTGGCCCTCGCCTCCCACCACGGGCCCGACGGCGAAAGGGACGCTGAGATCGATGCAATTCTCGACCGTATCGATGGCCTCCTCCTGACGGGCGGCGACGATTTCCACGCCGGGCCCCTGGGCCTTGGGGCGACCCATCCCGCGGCCGACGCAACCTACCTCCCCAAGCAAGAATTCGACCTCGCCCTGACCCGGGCCGCGGTCGCCCGGGACCTGCCGGTCCTCGGAATCTGCTTCGGGATGCAGTGCCTGGGGCTGGTCGGCGGGGCGACCCTCCTTCAGGACATTCCCTCAGCCCGCCCGGACGCCAGGGAACACCGGGACAGCGCGATCCACGACGTGCTGCCCCGGAAAGGCACGAAACTGGCGGGGATCCTCGGCATAGGGCCCGTTCCGGTGGTCTCCAGGCACCACCAGGCCCTCCGAACCATTCCTCCCCCTTGGATCGTGTCCGCTATGGACGACGAGAATCTGGTGGAGGCGATTGAACATCCTGAACGCCGATTCGCCCTGGGCGTTCAATGGCATCCCGAGATCCAGGTCCCGGATCGAAACCAGCAGCCCTCTGACGCCTTGCTCGCGGCCTTCGTGGACGCCTGCCGCCGTTAGAAGCACCCCCGACAGAATCGCCCGTTACAGAACGCCCCATGAAGCAAAAGAAGATGACCCCTGAGCAGGCCGCTGCACTGGCCCGCCGCGATCGACTCCGGCTAATCGTCATGAGCGTGCTGGCGGTCCTCGTACTGGGTGCCTACCTCATCACCACCCACCAGGCTGCGAACAAGGCTTCAGAGGAGAACGCCGGCTTGTCCGGCGCCGCCCCCGAAGATCCGGCCACGAGGGACATCCTGGTGCCGGAGTTTGGTCAGCCCGAGGTCCTCGAAGCCATCAAGGACGAATCGCCGGCGGAGCAAGAGCTGCTCTCCTCCGAGCCGCTGGCCGCGGTCTTCGACTATGCGCGTCTTCTGACGCCCGATTCCATGCGCGCCCTTGGCATCGCGGAGCTCGGTGCGGACGCCCAGGCCGCGCTTGAAGCGTCGCCAAAGACCCAGCGCCTGGCGCCATTCCGCGCCCGGGGCTTTGTCGTGTCGGCGCGTCAGCGGCCCCGCGAAAACCAAACGGGCACGGGCCTCGGTCGCAGCAGCGGCGACTGGATCGGCACGCTTCGAACCATCGACGATCGGTCGATCCACTTCCTCGTGGCCTCCGCGCCGAAGCGAGAGGACGGGGAACGTCGCGTGGAGCTGGGCGATTACCTACGGGTCGACGGCCTGTTCCACTCGATCTATCGCGCGACCGTGGAGAGTGATGGCACGTCGACTCCCACGAGCGCTCCGCTGATCGTTGGCCTGCGCATCGAGCCGACGGACCTGCCCATGACGCCCGACCTCGCTGAGGAGGCCCCCGCCCTCGCGGTAGTCAAGGACGATTCCAACGGCCAACTGCACGAGAACCGCGAGTTCCGGGACGCGTTCTGGCAGCTCATGGGACGGGCCAAGCTCCACGGACCCGAGGTCGACTGGGACAAAGTCCCCGAGCTCGGCAGCGACCTCCTCACGGAGATCCACAAGAACGGCGAGGCCTTCCGCGGCCAGCCATTCAAGGTCCCGGTCAGCGTCAACGTGGACACCTACTCCATCCTGGCGGGCGACAACCCCCTGCGCCTCGATCGCCAGACCGAAGGTTGGATCAGCAACAGCACGTGGAAGGGCTCGGTCCGGACGATCAAGTGGATCGGCCCGTTCACGCGTCAGGACATGATGCGCCAGTCGCTCAACAACGACGATCGCCGCTACATCACTGCGCGCGGGTACTTCTTCCGCAACCACGGCTTCGAGAACAACCTCGGGCAGCCGGCGCGGGCACCGATCTTCGTTATGGAGTCCGTCGAAGTCTTCCAGCCTGAGGAAGACAGGGCCATCGTTTGGTTCAAGTGGGGCGTCGTGGGACTCACGATCCTGCTGACGATCGTGATCGCCATGCTCCTGCGCGCCGACAAGCGCAAGTCCAAGGTGCTCTACGAGGAAATGATCCGCCGTAAGCGCGCCCGCCGCGAACGCAAAGCGGCACCGACCGCGTGAGCAGTCCGGTAGGCGATAGCGATGCGGCATCGGACGAAGCGCAAACGGTCCGGGTGGCACTGACTGGCGACGCCGCGCCCTACGACGTGACCGTGGGGCCTGGCGTCGCAGCGCAGGGTCCCGCGCTAGCAGCTGGATTCGCCGCTGATGGGCGCACGGCGCTCGTCGCCGACGAGCGCGTGCTCGGGCTTCACGGTGCGCCCGGGGGCTTCGACGCGCCCGCGCTCTCCCTGGCCGGCGGCGAACAAGTAAAGACGTTTCCAGTCCTCGAGCAAGTGCTCGACTTCTGCGCGGCGTCGAAGCTGTCCCGCGGCTCGGTCCTGCTGGCCTTTGGGGGCGGCACGATCGGCGACTTGACCGGGCTTGCTGCCTCGCTCTTCAAGCGCGGACTCTCGGTGGTCCAGATCCCGACAACGCTGCTCGCGCAGGTCGACGCTTCGGTCGGCGGAAAGACCGCCGTCAACCTCGCGAGCGGCAAGAACCTCGCGGGCACGTTCCACCAACCGAGCGCCGTTCTCTGCGATACGACGCTGCTGGGGACGCTCTCCGATGGCGAATACGAGAGTGGGCTCGGCGAGGTCCTCAAAACAGCGATCCTCGCCGGCGAGGACGAGCTCTCCACCCTCGAGGCCTGCGCCGCCGCACTTTTGGCGCGCGACCCGGAGGCCCTGCAAGGGACGGTCACGATGTGCGTGCGCACGAAGGCGCGCGTGGTGGCATCCGACCCGCTGGAGCGCGGGCCGCGCCGGTCGCTCAACCTCGGGCACACCTTCGGCCACGCGATCGAGCATGCCGCCGGCTACGGCCAAGTGCCCCATGGCGTCGCGGTCGGCGTCGGCTTGGCGCTGGCGGCCCGGGCATCTGCAATGGTCATGGGAAGCCCCAACGCCCTCGTCGAAAGGACCATGGACGGGCTGCGGCACTTCGGGTTGCCCGCGACCATGGACGAGCTGCGAAGCCGATACGGCCTTGGGGCGGCCCTCCAAACGGACGCTCTCATCAGCGGCCTCGGGCACGACAAGAAGGGCGCTGTGGGCGCGCCGGAGTTCGTCCTCCCCACCCGGCCAGGGCATGTGGAACTCGGTGTCGCCCTGGACCCCACGATCCTCGAGACCCTCTTCGCCTGAGCCCCGTGACGCCCTCCCTAGACATCGCCCAAGATGGCAACCTCTTTCCGCGGGAAGAGCTCCTCGAGGCCGCCGCCGGGGCGGATTGGCGTGACCAAAGCGTGCCCATGCGCGCTTGGGTCACGGCCTCTTTCGGACTGGCCCTTCTCGCCGCGGGCCTCCCCAATCTCAAGACCCTCTATCCCGCCCCCACCGAGTTCGCGGCCACCGGCGACTACATTGGGTTCCACCCGGTCCATCTCCTGGCTCGCACGCTCGGGACGATGGGCCTCGGGATCGAGGCGACGTTCTTTTTGATCTCCGCGCTCTGCCTCGGCGCCGCCATGGGCGCCATCGGGGTGGCGCTGCGGGCTTTCGGCTACGCAGGGCGCACGGCGTTTGCCATCGCGCTCTTGACGTGCCTGAGCCAAGCGCTCACGGAGCACGCACGTCTTCCGAGCGACTACCTGCCGGGCGTGATCACCAGCGCCTTGCTCTTGGCTGCGATGGCGATGCCAAAGGACCGCGGCGAAGTGGGCATGCGGGGCTACGCCGTGCGCATCTCGGTGGCTTGGCTGCTTGCGTGCTTCGTCTCGAAGGACGCGCTGGCGCTCTTCCCGATCCTCGTCATCGCCTGCGCCGCCGCGCCCGTCGAAGGCAAGAGGGGACGGAAGTGGATCGCACCTCTCGTGCTTGCGGCGTCCTTTGGGATGCTCATGGCGATCCCGGCCATCTTCGGCAATGACCCGGGCAGCAGGCCGATCCCGGGCGCCCAGCCAAGATCCGGCCTCGATGGGTGGATCACGCTATGGGGCCTTTGGCCCCTCGCCCTGCTCTCGGTACAGCGCGCCCCAGAGGAGTTGCCCGCGCCCCCCTGGGTCAAGGGCTGGTTCCTCCTGGCGATCGGTTGGTCCGTGCTGGGCGTCGTCTGGCTGCCATCGTCCCCGACATTTGTGGCGCCGATCGTCGCTTGCATCGCCGCGAATGGACTCACGCGCGTCGGAGATTCCGCCCGCGTGGCCCAGGTCCTGGCGGTGTGCCTGGTGTTTCAACTCGCCGCCACCGTGACGTTCGCCTTCGTTGGGCAACATACGCGCCTGGGTACGTTCGCCGAAGGTCCTGGGCAGGTGAAACCCGACGACGTCATCCTTGTGGACTCAGACACGCATCCGGACCTCGCGTACCTTCTCCGGCGCCGGCACGGCTTCGACGTCAAAGAGCCTGGGAAGTGGGGCATCGTCCCGCCAGACCAGGAGCGCAACCCCCAGCGGATCCTCGAGGTCCCCAGCGGGCTTGGCCGGCCCGAGGCGACCCATTGGCTGATTCGATCCACCGGGGAGGTCCTCCCCAAGGCTGACGGTCCGTCCGAGTCGAATGAGTGAAGCCACCGAGCCCACAGGGGCCGTCTCACCCGCGGCCCGCAAACGCCGGCTGCTGTTCCGCCTGCGCCGGGGGGTGCGTTTGCTCGAGCAGCGCGAGCGCATCCAGGACATGGGCTACGGCCTGCTGGCGGCCGCGCTCGCTTTGGCACTGCCAGCCGCCGACCCGTACACCACCGGCGGCGAGGTCGCGCGGCGATTGGCGGGCGTCAGGGAATTGACGCAAGGCCTGCTACTGCCCCTCGGCCAGGGCATGCAGGAGCTCTTCGACAGCGTCGCGCCCGACACCCTCATGCGACTCGTCTCAGGGCTCTTTTTCGGCGCCGCGCTCACGCTGACCTTGGCCTTCCTGCGGACCCTTGGGTTCCGCCGCACGACGACCGTGCCATCGGCCTTCATGGCCTTTGCCGTGCCCTACGCATGGGTCGGCGCCACGTCCCCCATCGACTACGCCGCGGGACTCTTCGGGTCCTCCCTCGTGATGTGGACGCTCTTCCACCATGAGCAAACGACCCGCCGCGGTTACCACTGGCGGGCGATCCTCGCCGGGGGCCTCGCGTACATGCTGCACATGGAGCTCGCCCTCATCGTGCCGGCGATCGCCCTGGCGGTCGCGCGACACCCTAAGTACCGCGCGGAAGCTTCGATCAACTTTTTCGTCGTGGTCGCAGTGCTCGGCATGTCCATCGCCATCAACCTGAGCGGCCCCGGGGAGACCCAGCGCATCACGCACATGATCGAGCGCGCCCTCGCCGGCGCCGACGACTACACCGGACGCACGCTCCTGCGGTGGCTCATCGAACTCCCCATCGGATTCGGAGTGCTACTTTTTGGGCTCTACCAGATGCTCTTCGCCGCGCGCTCGGCCACGCTCAAGCGAGCGCCGATGTGGGTCGTTCCGTGGTGCCTCGCGGCCCTGGCTCCGGTGATCGCGGGCAACCCCGAGTTCGCTCCCATCGCCCCGTACCTGATTCCCGCCGGCGCCCTCGGCATCGCCGATTGGCTCAATCGCCGGGGCACCGCGGCCAAGGAAGCGCGCTGGGGATTCACGCTCCTTGTGGTCCAGGTCGCCGCGACCGCCATGGTGGTCGCGGCTCGCTAGGACGGCGGGGCGAGTGGAGATCAACGCTTGGCGAGCATCCCCACGAACGGGATGATGGTGCGCACGCGCTTTGCATAGAGGTGGTAGTGCGCACCGTGCAGCCGGCGCAGGTCACGTTCCTCAACGGCGACGCCCACAACGATGTAGGCCGTGAAGCCCAGGGCGAGAACAAGACGCTCGAGGGTGAGGTCGGGAGTCGACCAGAGGCCGATGAGCACGCCCGTCATGATCGGGTGCCGATCGAAGCGGTACATGAGCCTCGCCTGGAAGGTCGGGGATGGGGTGCGCAGGCCCTTGAGGTTGCGCCAGACCTGCTTCAAGCCGAAGAGCTCAAAGTGGTCGATGGCAAACGTGGCTGCCAGAAGGTACGCCCAGCCAAAGGCGCAGCCCCCCAGCAGTGCGTTTCTTAGGGCGCCGTTCTCGGCGCTCCAGATCACCTCAGGCAGCGGCTGCCAAAGCCCCACGATGGCGCCCATCAGGATGCCGGAGAGGGCCACGAAGGTTGACCGCTCGGCGGCCGCGGGGATGACCTGCGTCCACCAACGCTTGAAGGCCGGCCGCGCCATGATCGCGTGCTGGACCCCGAAGAGCGAGATGAGGCCCAGGTTGAACGCAATGCGCCACCCTTGGCCGTCGATCGCCACGGGCCCTCCGGTGAAGGGCAAGATCCCAAGGGTGGCGAGGATCAGGGCCACGAGACCAGCAACTCCCACGTTGTAGGCGCCCACGCCATAGGCAAAGACGGCCCGGCGCGAGAAGGCGGAGTCGACGGGGCGATGGAGGATCTCGGTCGGGGGAATGAGGTGACTCGTTTGGGTAGCCATGGCGGCGCTCGTAGTTCGTTGGAGGAGTTGGTTGAAAAGGAAGGCCGCTCTTGGACCTCACTTCTCTCCGCGCAAGGGACGCGGGCCCCCTGCCACGAATCCCCGGATTCCCCCATGATCTTCAATCGTCGCGCAATGTTTCGAGAGCCCCACGCGCGGTCTTGATCCAGCGATCCATCGCGGCGCTCTCCTTCACGCTCCGAAGCTTTGCCAGACCATGCTCAATCGAAGCCTTCGCCTCGATCCCCATGCCGAGGTCGCGCCAAGCGATCCCCACGCGGACCTCCATGACCCCCAGGGTAGCAGTGTCTGACGGCGTGGCGACTCGGAGCTTTGCGAGCACAGCCGTGAGCCGGGGTTCAGCTTCCTTGGCGCGGCCGAGTTTCACGAGCTGCCAGGCCGCTGAGCCCTCCATCTGGAGGGCCAGCTTGGACCCTGGGCCAAAGGCCGCCTCGGCCAGCCCGACGCACGCTTCGTACTCCCCGTAGGCGCGTTCCAGCTCGCCAGCTTGGTCGAGGCAGACGCCATAGTTGAAGCGAAGCTTGATCGCGGTTAAGCGCGTTTGGTCCTCTCCCGGATCCACCATCGCGAGCGCTCGTTCGAAGTGCGCCATCGCCTGCGGGAGCTGGCCCAGCTTCTGGCGCAGGCTGGCCAGGTTGCTCAGCCCGATCAGCAGGCTCTTGTGCCCATGGGGAAGGACCTCCAGCTTGATCGCCAAGGCCTCTTCAAAGCAATCGACGGCCTCCCCGTCGCGGCCCACCTTGCTCAAGAGGTCACCGAGGTTGTTGAGGGCCTTAAGCCGATCCGGATGCGTCTCCGAGTGCACATTGCGCTCCAGATCGACAGCCTTCTCCATCAGCTCGATCGCCTCGTCGAGATCGCCTGCCTGCGCCCGCTTCTTCAGAAGGACGGCCAGGTTGTTGAGGGACATGATCGAGCTTCCGTGGTCTTCCCCGAAGACGCGCGTCCAATCCGCGAGGACGGCCCTGTACAGGACCTCAGCGGCCCCCATCTCGCCCTGCAACCGCCGAAGCGTCCCAAGACCGGCGCGGGCACGCAGCGAGCGTTCATCGACCGGCCCAAGCTCCCGAACGAGCCCCTCGACGGCCTCCTCGAGCAGTGGCGCGGATTCCTCGAGGCGACCGCCATCCATGAGCAGTGTCCCGAGCTCACGCTTCGCGCACAGCTGCGCCACCGGCGAGGACATCCGCAACTCGAGCACACGCCGGAATTGAGCCTCGGCCTTCTCCGGTTCCCCAAAGCCCCGGTACGCCCCGCCGATCGCACGACGAATCGTGGCCTCCACCTCGTCGCTCGCCTCCAGCTCGTGCTCCACTCGTCGCTCGGCGTCCCCGAGAATGTCGAGCACGAGTGACGTGTCCTTGCCCTGGGACACCGCGGGGTCCGCGCCCAGGAGGATGGACTCGTAGAAGCCGGAGATCTGCTCGAACTTGGCGAGTTCCACGGCCGTGCCGACCTCGGCCGCCTTGGCGCGCAGCATGAGCGCGATCGAGGTCACGGTCCCCACCACCAGGATCGCCGCCACCGACGTCGCGAACGCGATTTCCAGGCTGTGGCGCTTCGCGAACTTGACGGCGCGATACGCGAAGTCAGGCGGACCCGCCATGACGGGCTCGCCCCCCAGGTGCCGCTGGATCTCATCCGCCACGATCCCGGCGGACCCATAACGCCGCTCGCGGTCTTTCTCGAGGCAACGCATCACGATCCAATCGAGGTCCCCACGGATCTCCCGCGCCATGACATGGGTGGTGTCGCCGATCCTCACGCTGGGCCGCGGCGGATCGACCTCACGGATGATCCGCAGCATCTCCGCGAGGCCGGCCTCTGCAAGGGTCTCCTTTTCGAAGGGCTGCGTGCCGGAGAGCAGTTCGTAGAGGAGTGCGCCGATGGCGTAAACGTCCGCACGGGTGTCCACGTCAATCGATTCGTCGATCTGCTCCGGACTCATGTACGCGGGCGTGCCCACGACCTGGCCGTCCCGCGTGAGCAGCGTCGCGCGGGGCTCGCGCTCCGGCTTCGTGGCCTTCGCGATGCCAAAGTCGATCACCTTCGCCGTCGCGCGACCGTCGAACTCCTCGACGAGTATGTTGGAGGGCTTCAGGTCCCGGTGAACGACGCCCTTCTGGTGGGCGTGCTGGACGGCGCGGCACACTTCGAGCACAAGCCCGAGGCGCTCGCTCTTCCCGAGACCGTTCTTGTCGCAGTACTCGGTGATCGAACAGCCATCGACCAGCTCCATGGCGAACCACGGCCGGCCCGTCTCCGTCGCGCCGCCGTCGAGGACCTTGGCGATACCGGGGTGCTCCATCAGCGCCAGCGCCTTGCGCTCCGCTTCGAAGCGGGCCAGGACGTGGCGCGTCTCGAGGCCGGGCTTCAAGAGCTTGAGGGCCACTGTGCGCTGAATCGGCTCTTCCTGGCGGGCGCGCCAGACGATCGCAAACCCGCCCTCACCGATCTCCTCGATCAGCTCGTAGGGCCCAATGCGGTCGCCGGGTTCAAGCCCCGTGCTCGCCGCCCTCGCGTGGCCGAAGACTTCGTCCGTGCCGATGTGGGCTTCCAGGAGCCCCATCACCACGCCCACCAGCTTCTTCTTCCCGCCGCAGCGCTGGACCACGAAGGCCCTACGGTCCTCCGGCGCGAGGTCGATGGCGTCGAGAAAGATGTCCTTGGGGGAAGTCATGCGCTCGCCTCCGAGAGGAGAGTCATCAGCCGTGCCCGCGCAAACGTCCATTCCCTCGCAACGCTGCGCTCGGAGATGCCCAGGGTGTGGGCAGTTTCCTCGACCGTCAGTCCGACGAGGAACCGGAGGCGGGTGACCTCGGCCGCCCGCTCATCTTCTTCGGCGAGGGCAACGAGGGCATCGTCGAGGGCCACGAGCCGGTCTCCCTCCATTTCCACAGGCGCCTCAGGCGCTCCCAGCGTGACCCGCAGCAGATCGCCGCCCCGCTTTTGGGCCCGCGAGCGGCGGGCGTGGTCCACCAGCACCCGCTGCATGGCCTGGGCCGCGGCGGCGTAGAACTGCCGCCGATCCTCCCAGCCCGGCTGCTCGTCCCCGAGCAGCCTGCCGTACGCCTCATGGACGAGGGCCGTGGCCTGGAGGGTGTGGTCGGACCGCTCCCGGGACATCCGCGCCCGGGCGATCGAACGAAGCTCGTCGTAGACGAGCGGGAGAATCTCCTCTTCGGCCCCGCCCCCCGACTCCCGCAGGATGCGGGTGACTTCGCCCTCCGGGTGGCCCGTGGGGCCTCGCTCAGGACGGAGAGGGGGATTCGTGGGGGGCTCTGCTTGGGGCGATGGGTTCATGGCACCCCTTTCCGCGCAGTCGGGCCGCCGCCCCTGCCAGGTTTCCCAAGGTTTCTCCCGAGGGCCCCGTCCAGGGCCCAGTTCCAGGGGCCGGAGACGCTGATGGGGACCGTAGCTGAGCGTTATGGAGGTCCCCATCGCCGGCAGCGACACGGACCACACAGAGAAGGAGACCGGGGCGGCATTTGCCGCCCCGGTCTCCTTCTCTATGTGCCTCGCGCCGCTACCGGCGAGGGCGCCTACTGGATTTCCACTCGGACCCCGTTCGTGAAGTTCGAGGTGGCACCTCCCTGGTACGTGTCGCGGTACCACGCCTGGAAGTGCCAGGTCTCACCCGCTTGGGCCGCCGTCAATCCGGAGGGTGTGTCCAGGGCCGTCGGGTCGACCAGGTACACAGCGATCCCGCTCGGCAAGACCGCGGTGAGCGAACCGAGCATCCGCCCGACACCGCTACCGAGGCAGAGGTTCCCGCGGCTACCGCCGGGATTCGCCGTGAAGCCTGAATTCCGCGAGTTCACGAGCATGGTGAACTGCCCCACCGGCATGTCCGACGCCGTGGCGATCTTGGTCGTCGAGCTGTCTTGACCGCCGTAGAGAGCGAGCCAGCCGTTGGAAAAGGTCGAGTTGAATTGAGCGCGGCAGTACTGCGTTCCGATCGCACGGGTTCCGGAGTGTTGGTTGAGGAAGCCGGCCCGCACCGTCGCGCCGATACTGTTGCCCGCATCGTAGGCCACAAAAGCGCCCCTGCTCGTGCTCAGTCCGCTCTCCCAGTCGCTGACGAGGGCGGGGTTGCTGTTGCTCGAGTGGTTGCTCACCTGGACGATCTGATTGCGTTCAGCGAGGGCGAGGGTGTAACTGGAACCCTTCTCCGCGAGGTAGGCGCTGCACATCGTGACGCCCTCGTCCGTGGCGTTCGAGAACACGAAGCCGGTCCCAGTGGCCACCACCGAGGGGGCTGCGTAGTCGCTGGACAAGAACGCATCCTCCATGGTCGACAGGTTGTTCAGCGAGAGCACGTGATCGCCAGCACACACAAGGGCGACGACCTGGTTCGTACCTGGCGTGTTGCCGTCGGCCTGCACGGCCACGATGTAGGTGGGCTCCATCGACCCGGCGTGGATTGTCGGGCTCAGGTTCGAAACGGCAGGCGAATGGAAATCGCCCAGCTGGCCCGTCCGGAACGCCGTCGTATGACGCACCAGCCCCGCATTCGTCACACGCACCTGACCCGTGTAAACGTCGCGGTCCGTGGCAGCGCTGCCGCGGGTGTAGGCAATGTTGAAGACACCGCGGGGACCGACGTCGCCCGATCCCTCGGAGATCGTCGGCTGGCTGTCAAGGATCGTTCCAGAGGCCGAGAGACCGACCACGGCCCCCACCGTGTTGCCGTTTGAAGAGACCGCGCGGCCCTGAATCGTGGAGACGCCAAAGTACGAGCGGCGCCATACGACGGCCCAGTATCCCGCGAAGCTCTCATTCTCGCCGCCGACATCCGGTTCGAAGTGGTTGCCCAGGGCCGAGGCCTCGTGGAGCGTCCGCGGCGGCGCGATGGCATCGGAACCCGCAATGCGAATGCGACCTTTCACCTGCTTGACCGTGCTGCCGCTCTCCTGGGACTCATAGACGACGAGGAACATGTTCGCTCCGTCGTTGCCAGCGACTTTGGGCGCGCAGGTGTTGTCACTCGAGATGTCAACGGCACCGAGGTTCTGGATCAATCCAGTGCTCTTGCGCAGTTCAATGGCGTAGAGGTCCTTGTCCGTGCTGCTGAAGCCGGTCTCGTAAACGATGACGTAAACGCCGCCGCCGTCGACGTCCTTCTCGAAGGCCACGTCCGGGTTACGGGCGCCGACCTGACCGCTGATGGGGCTCAGCGTCGTGAGGACAGGGTCGATCACGAGCTCGCCCGTACCGACGATCGGGAACGCATCCGGAACCGTCAGCTCGATCGACCGTCCCTGGAGGGCCGCGCCCACATCGGCCCGGCGGCCGCCGGCGTCGAGCGCAAAGGCCTCGCCGTAGCGCACGCCCCCGTGGCTCCCAAGGAACTCAAGGCCGCGGCCGGCCGTGGCGCCGTTGAGCTCAGACTCAACGGCCATGCGCACGCGAATCTCGCCCCGGTGGCTGCGCCGCGGCAGGATGAAGGACTGCTCGATGGATTCGGGCGCCAGGTCGTAGACCTCGAGGATCGGCCCGTGGTCGATGATCACCCGATCGCCCGTTCGGGAGACCGTCGGAGCTCCGGCGAGCTCGAGTTCGACGCCGGCGACGGACGCCATCTCGAGGCGAAACGTCAGGGGGAAGTTCTGCGGAGCCTGCGATCCAAGGAAAGGAATGTAGGTCGCACCGTCAGCGGTGAACTCCCCTTTCCATGTGGCGCCGCGGGCCTGAATGACGCCGGCCGACGGCGCGTCGTAGAGCACCGTCTCGAGGCTCAATGCGATGGCCTGCGCGGTGATCTCCTCGAGGTTCGGCGCCTCCTCTTGGCCGCCGCCCTGGGCCGAAGCCACGGAGCCGAATCCAAGGAGAAGGGGAAGGGTGAGGGGCAGGAAGGGGCTCTTTCTACGTTGCATCGGAGTACGTGTTCGGCGGCGACCCCGCAGGGTCAAGGGTGGTTCTCATCCGAAGCCATGACAGTTGACTTCGCTCTCACCCACCTCCGCGCAAGCCCGCCCCTGGACCTGCCACGTTTTTTGGTTTCGACACCGAACCCGATCGGAAGGACATCCTCCCGAGGCCCCTCCGTGAGCCTTGGACAGGCCCAAAGGGACGAGGGGTCGGCCCAGGGCTAGAGGCGACGTTCGAGGGTTCGAACGACTGCGCTCGCAACCCTGCGCATTCCAGGCTCGTCGAACTGATCGTTCGCATGGTCGAGCAGGAACGTCGCCTTGTACTCGGATTGCCCGGCATCTAACGCGACGATCTCGTCCATGAGCGGGGCGATCTCGCCGGCACGGCCCTGGTGGCGGCACGCCAAGAGTTCGACCGCGTTGCGGTAGTGCACCGCCTCGTCATTCTTGAGGGCCCGCAGGACGGCGGCGAAGGCGGCCTGGCGTTCGGGGGTTCCCCCGAGGGATGCGTAGAACGGGATGTCCGCGCCGTAGCCATGGGTGCTCATCGCCTCGTCATAGGCGAGGAGAACCGAGAGACGGAACTCGTCGTCAAGGAACGAGGCCATGGGCTCAAAGTCGCCGCTTCGCCCGTCGAGCCGCGCGCGAACGCCTTCTTGCGTTGCGCCACTCGCCTCCATGTAAAGGCGAGTGAGCGCCGCTGCGTGCTTGGCTTCGTCCTCGGCCCAGGCCTCGAGGAAGAGCTCAAGCTCAGGGGAGAACCCGGGGGCTCGGCGAACGAGTTCGGCCTGGAGGAGGCGCGCGTCGTACTCGGCGGTGAGGTCCTGCCACACGCGGGCCTCGTCGCCAGGCGCCAGGCTGCGAGCAGGAACGGTCGGCGCACTCAATGGCGCCGCCGGTAGGACCCCGTCGAGGTCCCACCGGCGCTGGTGGGGCACGTAGGACAAGGGGCGTTCAGTCCTCTTCTTCCAGCGAAAACGTGAGCGGGAAGCCATCGGCGCGGGCCATAGCGTGGGCGCGGTCCACCTTGCGGCGGGCCACGGATTCGGGCCAAAGCCCGATCACCGCGGCGCCCGAGTGGTGGACGCGGTACATCAACTCGACGGCGCGGGCGAGGGGTTGGCGAAAGACCTTGGTCAGGACCTCGATCACGAAGTCCATCGTCGTGATCGGATCATCGTGGCACACGACCTTCCAGAGCGGCGCGAGCTGATCTCGGCTCTCCGCTTCGACGTCCGGGAGGACGAGGATGTCCGGTTCGGTTTCCATCTGGTGATCAGGTCGAAAAGGCGGCGCAACGGGCCCGAAGCTCGGGGTGCAACGGGGGCCCGTGGGCGGCTCCTATCCATGATGCCCGAAAGCTCGTTATCGCGCGAGATGCCGCCACCGGCCTCGGGTGCCGTTTCGTACCCTCTCCTGCATGCGTGCCCGGCGCTTCTCCGGCCTCTAATCTGAAACTTGGGTGAACTCGACGAGCTCGACGCAGAGATCAAGTCTCTGCGCGCGAATGTAGACCAGCTGCGGGAGAGACTGTGTACACAGTTCTTCGGCCAGGAAGACACCGTGGAGCGACTGATCCTCGCCCTGCTCTCGGGCGGCCATGTGCTCCTCGAAGGTGCGCCCGGGCTCGGCAAAACGACCCTCGTGCACGCGCTCAGCGGCGGCGTCGACCTGAAGTTCCAGCGCCTGCAGTGCACGCCGGACCTGATGCCCACCGACGTGCTGGGCGGCCGCATCCTGCACACCGACGCCGAAGGCCGCTCGAAGGGGATGACCCTGGAGAAAGGGCCCATCTTCACGAACGTGCTACTCGCCGACGAGATCAACCGAGCGACCCCGCGTACACAGAGCGCGCTTCTCGAGGCGATGCAGGAGCGCCAGGTCACGCTCCACGACACCACGCACAAACTCGACCCACCCTTCATGGTGGTCGCGACCCAAAACCCGATTGAGATGGAGGGCACGTATCCGTTGCCCGAGGCCCAGCTCGATCGGTTCCTGTTCAAGCTGGAGCTGTCGCTCCCGGATTTTGCGGACATCGTCCGGATCCTGGAAGAGACCACCGGCAACGCAAGCCAAGTCACGGGCCCCTGCCTTTCGAAGGAGGCCCTGCTGCGGCTCCAGCATCACGTGCGGGAGGTCAGCGCACCGTCGACGGTGTCCGAATACGTCGCGCGGTTGATCCTCTGCACTCACCCCACGCACGAATCAGCGCCGGAAATCGTGCAAAGGATGGTGCGGCACGGCGCGGGCCTCCGGGGTGGACAGTCGATCATCCTCGCCGCCAAGGCGCGCGCGCTCCTGCGCGGGGCCGAGAATGCCTCCGTGGACGACGCAGCCAGCGTCGCTTCGGTCGCCCTTCGGCACCGTTTGATCCCGAGCTTTGAGGGCGAAGCCTCGGGCTTCGACGCGGACGAAGTGCTCGCGGCGGCCCTCGAAGCAGCGCGCTAGCAGGCCGTTGAACAAGTCGGCTATTCAGAATGTCGTCCATCGGACGCCTCGCAAGGCGCACAGATCGACGAATAGCGAGCTATTTGGAGGGTCTGGGCAACGCCGCGAGGCGTTCGAGGGGCGGTTTTCTGGATCGTTGAATTGTTCAACGGCCTGCTAGGGCGCTACTCCTGATCCGGCCCGGGCTCCTCTTCCGGACCCTCTTCCGGCTGGCGCTCGATCTCAGCGGGCGCCGTCAGCAGCGCCGCAATCTCCGCGTCGAGCTTCGCAAGGCGAGCCTCTCCGCGGGCGTTCCGCCCCGGCTCCGACTCCCCGTTGTGGATGGAGCGCCACATCTTCGCCAGCTCCGACAACCAGGTGGCGGCGCGTTCCCGCTCACCCTCTTCTTCGCAGATGGTCGCAAGGCTGCGGAACAGGAACTCTGACCGCTCCCCAAGGGCGTACGCGTCCTCGAGATAGCGCAGGGCCTCGATCCGGCGGTCGTGCTTGATGAGGAAACGACCAACGTCGTGGTAGGCGTCGGAGAGATCCGCGTTGGGATCGAGCTGCGCAACAGCCCCCTGGATCGCCAGAAGCGCTTCCTCCGGGCGGTCGGCTTCGAAGAGAAGCTCCGCACGCAGGAAGACGGCCTGGGCCATGCACGGGTAGAGCGACATGGCCCGGTCGAGGGCCTGGTGCGCCCCCGGGACACCGTCAATGTCCTTCGAAGCTGCGACGTACTCCAAGGCAAGGCGCGCCTCGGGCGTGCCCACGCGCCATGAACCGGTGACGGCTCCGCCGGCGCCCTCAAAGAGGCGCTCCATGCCGAGCTCCAAGCTCACAAGCTTCGCCGTGGAATCCCCTTGGCGGCCGTGGAAATTGGCGAGCTCGCGGTAACAACGCGGATCGGCGGGATCGGACTCGATGGCCGTTTCCAGCGCATAGAGCGCGGCGTCGCAGTCCCCTTGGCTCGCGAGAGCTCGCGCCTGCTCCAGCCAGGCGTCCGCCCCGCAGACGAGTCGTGTGGGGCGAATGAACGAACAGACCTCGTACTCGCCCGCGTCGAATTCGACGAGGGCCAAAGTCCCGCATGCCATGGGAAAGGCGAGGCACGGCGCGGTGCCGCGATATCCAACGGTGACCGCCATCGACCGATCCCGCTTCGCACCCATCGGGAGCATCGGATCCACCGCGATGCGGCCTATCGACAGCCCGGTGGCCGGATCGATGGAATCGATGACGTCGTCACCTGCTGCCGTGCGGAGCAGGCAGTGAATGGTCTTGGAGTCGGGCGCGACGGCGGCGTCGGGCAGATCGGAAAACGGCAGCGACACCCATTGCACCAGCTGGCCGCGCTGGGCCACGAGGGCGTGGGTGGTTCGGGCGACGTCCGCATTGATGTGAGCGCCCACAAGAACAGCACGCAGGGCCCCGTCCGGCGAGTTCACGACGAGGGGTCGGTGGACAACCGCCGATGCGACGGCCTCGGCGACGGGTGCGACCGTGCCGTCTCCGCCGTCCTGCATCGCGTCGTTCTGGGACGGCTCACCCTGGGCCTGCCCAGGCGTCGGCGTCCCCTCCGGCGTCCCTTCTTGGGGCTCCGCCACGGCCGGCGGCGCGGACACCGCGCTCTGACCAGCCTGAACACCCGCGACGGGCATACCCCCAACTTGTAGAGCAGATTGCAAGGCCGCGCCCACGCCCAGCAGTGCCCAATTCATAACCACCATATTCCCCCTTCCAAAGACTCCGTAGGGCTCTTCGGTGGCCTGGGCGAATCCCTGAAGGTCTTTCAGGCGGAATCGGTGGGGTCCGACAGGCTAAGCAGCCTCAGTCCCGACTCTTGGGCAGTCCCCTGTCCGCAAGTTGCCGGGCAAGCTCTGTGGTGTACCGGGCGGCCGCTGCAGGAACGAGATGGAAGGGGTTCTCGAGCTCGGTGTTCGGGAACGGCTGCAAGGGAACATCCAAGCGGTTCGCTCGCTCCGATCCAGCGCAGGCTTTGTCGATGCAGTCGTGGATCTTCGCGAGGAACGCCTGGTGCTCAGGGCGATCCACTAGGCCCTCCCAGATCGGGCCATCCACAAAGAGGAGGTCGTAGCCGCGCTGGTCGGCGTCCCGCACGAGGGCTTCGATCGCGGCGGCCTCGCGTGCGCTCGGGATGGGCCCTTCCGCCGCCGACATCTGCTCGAGCATGGTCTTCGCAAAGGGCGCCACCCCGTCCGGGTAGGCGCGGGTCATGAGGGTCGTCCCGCCCGGCTGCACCGGAAGCAGGTCCGATTGAATGTGCCAGGCCCCGTGGAGCAGGCTGCGCTCGAAGCTCTTGTGCTGCGCGAAGAGCGGCAGGGCACGGGCAGCGAGGAACTGCAGGGTCCGCAGCGGCCCGAGTCCCTCGCCCGGAAGGCGCGTGCCCGATTCGGACCAGCTGATGGGGACCTGCGCAAATTCAGACCCCGTGGGGTCGAGCAGGAAGGTGCGGCTGCCCGTAACGAAGAGAACGAGGCTCGGGGGAGATTCCGAAGCCCGAATCACCTCGTCCAGGAACCACGCGGAACCGGTGACTTGGAATTTGCCGTACGTGCAGTAGTTCCGGGCCGGCACGCCCAGCTCGGCCTCAAGGACATCGGTCGACACGGCGAAGTTGCCGCTGGAGTCGCCGATGATCGCGATGCCTTCCGGAGCGATCCCCTGGGAGGCAAGGTCCCACTTCTTCGCGACGATCATGCCGTCGAAGGCGCGCTCGGAGGCGGGGCTCTTCGCGATGGCGTAAGCGTTCACGCCGAACACGAGTAGCGCTGTGAGACCGAGGATCCAGGCGATCCCCGAGGCGCGCATGGGGTGATCCTGCTCGCCCGCGAGTCGGTTGCTCGGGTCCTTGGGTTTTGGTTCGGCCTTCGACATCAGAACTGGAAGTAGAAGAACTCGTAGGGCTGTCGCACACCGAAGACGCACATGCCGAGGATCAAGAACGCGAACAGCAGCGCTTTCGCGGGCACCGGCAGTCGCAGGGCCACGTTGAGGTCCTTCGTGCCGTGCTGGAAGAGCTGCATCAGGACCAGGGGCCAGGTGAAGATCGCGAGGTGGCGCAGGTTGTTCGCCGCCTTAGGTGTGAGCTCGAACGACTGGTGCGTGAAGAGGTGCCAGAACTGCTCGACGGAAGTGCAGCGCACGATGGCCATGCCGATGAGCATGGGAACCCAGAAGAGCACGATCCTCGTCCACTCCGACACGGGGCCGAATGTCCGCTTGGTGGGTACACCGCGGGCATCTAGCCAGAGGCGTTCGATGACCAGGAGGACGCCGTGGTAGCTCCCCCACAGCACATACGGCCAGGCTGCACCGTGCCAAAGCCCGCCCAGCGCCATGACGAGGAACATGTTCCGGTACGCCTTCCATTTCGCGCCGCGGTTGCCCCCGAGCGGTATGTAGAGGTAGTCCCGCAGCCACGTCGAGAGGCTCACGTGCCAGCGCAGCCAGAAGTCACTCGGTCCGGTGGCGAGGTAGGGCAGGCGGAAGTTGAGCAGGAAGTCGAAGCCCATGAGCTTCGCAAGGCCCCGTGCGATGTCCGAGTAACCGGAGAAGTCGCAGTAGATGTGGATCGTGAAAGCGAGCACCGCGGTGACCGGCTCAAGTCCGTGCAGCGCCTGCCAGTCCACGAACATCGGGTTCGCAACCACCGCCGCCTGATCCGCGATGACGGTCTTCTTGAAGTAGCCCCAGAGGACCAGCCATAGACCCGTTTGAACCTTGGAAGCGGTGACCTCACGGGGCGCTTCGATCTGGGGCAAGAGCCGCGACGCGCGCTCGATGGGGCCAGCGACGAGCTGCGGGAAGAAGCTCACGAAGAGGCCGAAGCTGAGGATGTCGTTCGTCGCCGGCATGCGCCGGCGGTAGACATCGATCGTGTAGCTGAGGGTCTGGAACGTGTAGAAGCTGATGCCGACGGGCAGCAGGATCTCAAGCGTTTGGATGTTGGCCTGGAGCCCGAGCTCAGAGAGGAGCTTGGCCGTGCTCTGGACGAAGAACCCGAAGTACTTGAAGAACCCGAGGATGCCCAAGTTGACGAGCACCGACAGGGTGACCAGGCGCTTGCGTTTGCGTTCGTCCTCTGCGGCGCTCAGCCGCCTGCCGATCGCGAAGTCCACCACGGTGGAAATGGCGAGCAGCGCGAGAAAGCGCGTGTCCCAGTAGCCGTAGAAAACGTAGCTGGCCGCCAAGAGCCATCCGTTTTGGGCGCGATAGCGCCTCTTCCCGAGGGCGAGATAGACGCCGTACACAACGGCGAAGAAGAGCGGGAAGATCCAGGAGTTGAACTGCATGCTGCCTTGGGGGGGACGCAGGTTAGCGGCCAACCGAGCGTTGGCTCGGGAGAGACTGCCCAGAAGTCAGCCCTGCGGGACCATTCGGCGACAAGGGGCGTGGGACGAGACACAAAAAGGGGCGCCCGAGAAGAATCTCGGGCGCCCCTTGGAAGGCAGTGGTTTGAGCGTCCCCCCCCTGGGGCCACCCAACGTGGGCGGTGGGGATCAGCCCTGGAGCTTGGCGCCCAGCTCGTCGAAGTCGACGGCCTTGAGCTCGTGCTCGGTGATCTTGCCCATGCGCTCGAAGCGGCGCTGTTCGTCGGAGGAGCTCATCTCAGCGCCGGCACCGATCGGTAGGCGCTTGGGGAGGAACTTGTGCTCGCCGGCGGTGCGGACGACCTCGGCGAGGTTCTCCGGGAGACCGTCGGGGAGGGCCTCGCGGCGCTGGAGAGCCCGGCGGGCCCGCTTGCAGACCTCGAGGGTGCTCGTGAGGTTCGTCCGGATCTTGGCGAGGCGCTCGATGTCGGCGCTGGGTCCGTTGATGGAACGGTCGACCTTTGCGCTGGCGACCTCCAGAACGGCGATCAGCGTGTTCAGCTTGCGCATGAGGCGCTCGCGGTACTCAGGGGATTCGAGGTCCGAATCCTTGAAGGGCTCTTGGGGCTGCTGGCTCATCTCTGTGGCGAATGTAGGCGGTGGAAGCGATGAGCACGAGGTGTCGATCTCGGCTCACTTCAATGTACCCCCTTCCCCGTGCCGAGGCGCTGGGCAGCCCGACGCTCCCAGAATGAGAGCCTTCGAGGACCCACTGCCCCCGAAGCGGCCCCGGGGATGGGCCAGGGAGAGAACCCTCCCGGCGCGACCTAGCGAACGGCCGATTCGACCAGCTGCCGGAGCGCGGTCGTCGAAACGCGGCCAGCCACGATGAACGGAACACCGGAGGCACGGCCGAAGCCGTAGTCCCATGACCCTTGGCGCAGCACACGGAGCTGGTCGTCACCGACGCCAGCGGAGCCCGAAGTGACCGCAGCGTGGGCGAAGCTCAGGGACTCGATGCCATCGGTCGCGTGGATCCTTGCCCAGGACCCCGCCGGCAAGAACGACTCGCCTGTTTGGATGAAGTGCACCGGGACGGCGAACGTCTCGACCTCGTAGACCTCGTAGCCCGCGGGCAGGAGATCCGGCACGAGGACGGAGAAGCCGGCTTGGTCGTCGAGGGAGCCGTTCAGGTCGAGGCTGTTGCCCGCGAAGCTCGCGCCGCCAAGGGTCAGGCCGCTCAGCACTGGGCGGTAGGAGAAGGCCTCGTAGGCAGACGACGCGAGGGGGGCACCGGCGCTGTCAAACTCCGTCCAACCCAGCACGAAGCCCGTCGTGGGATCGAAGTCCACGATGTAGCGCCCGGGGCGAGTCGCCGGGGCGACGTGACGAAGGAATTCGACTTGCTCGCACTCGATGCCCGCAAGGGTCGAGGTCTGCGGCAGGTGCGTGATCGTGTAGTTCGCGCTCGCAAGATCGAGATCTTGGATGCGGAAGTCGCGCTTGGACCAGAACACGTCCACTGAACGGGCGTGCGCCACTTCGTAAAGCGAACCGTCCGTTCCCGAGGGAAGCTCGATCGCTTCCAAGAGCTCGATGGTGTAGCCGCCTGCACCGTCGGACCCGACTTCTTCGAGGATCTCCAGGAGTTCAGGGAGACCGTCCGAATCGACCTCGTACTGCTTGATCCGCCGAACACCGCGGAACGGGAGACGATCGCGCGAGCCCACGGAAAACGCGAGGAAGTCCGGAAGGGACGTCCAGGTCATCGCTTGCTCCGTGGAGTCCTCGCTGCCCTGCACGTCCACGTTGGCGCCAGCATCCGAGCAGCCGGTCAGCGAAACCACGGCGAGGCCAAGGGCCACGGCCGCCGCGGCCAAAGAGGAACTGTGCTGGCGTGTACGCGACATCACAGGGCCCCCCCCAAGAGACGGAGCATGTTGCGATCGTCGTCGGAGAGGTTGTCCTCGTCGAGCATCACGACCTCCAGGCGGACCCGCGCCACGCGCTCCGGTCCCCCCGCGGCCATTCCTTCTCCGCCGGCCCCATCAGCAAGAGCGACCGAAGGGTTCGCCTCCGCAGGTGCATCACCGTTGGATGAGGGGGATTCTTGGTTGCCGCGCACTGCGATCGTGACCACCAAGATGGCGGCCAGCCCCATCGAGACCAAAGCCGCCGCAACGCTGCGGGCGCCGATGGGCTCATCTGAGGCTGAACTGCTGGCGCTGGCAACGGCGGGCGTCCCTTGATCGCCGCGCTGAAGCTGCGACTGGACGCGCTCGGTGAGCTCGTCGGGGGCCCCTTGGCGCCCGAGGCGCGAGGTCATGGACTTGGCGTTCGCCTTCAAAGGATCCGAGAGCGACTCTTCGACGAGCCGATCGAGGACACCAGGCGCACGGAAGGGGCCAGGCGCGGTATCTGCGTCGCCCCCGAGGTAATCGCCGATCACCATCCGCGCGACGGCCTCGTCGAGCTCCCGCGGGACAGGCTGCGAGGCCAGGGCTTGGACTTGCTGAACGGCCCGGTCCTGACGCGCGCCCGAGTGAAGGCTGGCGACCACGAGCCCGTCCAATTCAAACGGAGCGGGCTTGGGGACGAGGGATTCGAGCGCCCGAACCTGGGCAGCCGCACGCCTGAGGGCCGCCAATCGCTGGGTGTGCCCCTTGGGCTCCGTCGACCAGGTCGAGTCAAAGCCGGAGTCCATCACGCTCAACCGCAGGGTCAGCTCATCGTCGGAGAGCGTGTCCACTGGTGCGCCCAACGCTCCGCCTTCGGCGGCGCTTGCCTGCACGAAGTCAAGCCACTCCACCGGAAGCGGAGTGCCCTTGGGCTCTGGGTTAGTGTTGGGCTCGGCGGACATGGCAGGGAGAAGGCGATGGAACGCAGGTTGAATAGCCGAAGCTAGACGGCGGGGCCCCGTTCAATGAAGTGTCGATCGACGACGGGGGTCAGCTCGCGGTCGAGGGCTGCGTGGGCGCGGGAGAGGCGAGACTTGACGGTGCCCAAGGAGATCTGAAGCGTTTCGGCGATCTCCTCGTAGCTGAGGCTCTGTAGATAACGGAGCACCACAATCGCCTTCATCTTCGGAGAGAGGCGATCGATGGCGTGCTGAATGTCGATCTCCAGCTCGTGGCGCGAGGCGGCCGCCGTGGGGGCCTCGGTCGAGTCGTCGCGGATCTGCAGGGGCCCAGCGTAGGACTCGGATTCCGCGGATCGCATCGTGTCGAGGGAAGCCACGTTCCGGGCACCGGAGCGACGCTTGATGTCGATGCTTGCGTTGACCGCGACGCGATAAACCCAGCTCGAGAACTTTGACTCAAAGCGGAAGCCGGCGATCTTGCGGTACAGGATCCCGAAGGTCTCCTGGGAGGCATCGAGGGCGTCCGTGGCGTTGCCGGTAATGCGGAAACAAGCGTTGTAGACGCGATCCTTGAAGAGCTCATAGAGCTCACGGAAAGCGCCTTGGAATCCGGCGTCAGGCTCGGCTTGGCACCGAAGTACCAAGTCGCGGTCGGGGTCTGTTCTGAGGGGTCCAGTCATTAGAGACAACTAAGAGGACGCGCGGCGACCCGCTGGGGTTCCGCACGGGAGCAAGTTGGAGAGTGCAATTTCGCGTCAAACATTGCCCTCCTGGAGCACCGTACAACGGGCACTTCCCGAAGCGAGACGCGAAAGGGGCGTTTGCGGCCGGGGAATCCAGGACTGAGCCCCAAAATGAGCCCTCCCTGGGTGCCGTAGCGGCTTTACGCCCATCGCAGTCACCACCAGCTGTGCCGACCACGGAGCCCGGCCACATGGCCCGGCGACGAAGAGGCCGAACGGCCTCCACGAGACATCAGCCCCCGATCAAGGCGAGGGGATCGATCGTCTCGTAGGTGCTCCCCAAGGACGCCGCGCAGGCGCTCGAGCAGTAGCTGTCCCAGCCCTCGAGGCAGTCCGCCTCGACCACTTGGTGAAGCATCCTCGGGCCGTTGATCCCGATCACTTCCGAGCGCTGGTAGCAGATCGAGCCGGGGACCCAGCCGCCCCCTTGGGTCGGTGGGGCGCCCACAGGAATGGGCTGACGGATGCTTCCGCCGCCTTGGGACGACTGGCGCCAGGAGTTGGCCTGGATCGGTCGCTGAATCACCAGCACGCCGGAATCCGACACGATATCGACCTTGGCGGCAGCCCCGAAGATCATCGTGCTCGAGTTCCCAGCAGCCAGGAAGAAGGTGACCTGACCATTCGCATGAACGAAGGCCGGGTTGATAGGGATGTCGATCGTGGTGATCTCGGAGCCATTGGTTCCCGGCTTCGACCGGATGTCCGAAAGGCCCAGGAATCGGTCGATAGGCACCGAGAGCACGGTCCCTTGGGCAAGGGCGCCGATGCGAATGAGCGTGTCCGTGGACGGCCCGTTGGGCTCGTGGAGCGAGATGACGAGGCGCAACTTGCCGTCCTCACCCCGCGCCGCAATGGAAGCCGAGACCCCGTCCGTCATGGGGACTGAGCTCGGCTCAAGCGGATCCGATTGGCGGGCGTACTCCTCGGAATCGGAAAAGCCATCGAAGTCGGTGTCGACATCCGAGGGACTCGAACCGAGCACGATTTCCTGGGCGTCGGTCATGCCGTCGCCGTCGAAGTCATCCCCGTCGATCACAGCGGCAGCGAGCGTCGTGATCGGCTCGCCGGCTTCGTCGAGGGGTCCAGCGAACAGCCGCTCGAAGAGGGGGGCCGACAATCGCGAGTCGACTTCAGGACCACCAGGAGCCGTGGCCACCATTCCTGCCACGGCCGCCGTGCCCACAACAATCGCCGCAAGTCGGGCACCCACGGTCAAGGTCACCACGGGGACGACCCGCGTGCGGGTGCGTTCCTGAGGCCCTGGGGGCGTTTTCGAACCGAGCTGATTGTGAAGGGGGATACTCACCGGAGGGCAATAGCGTAGTCCACACGACGAAGTTACGAGCAAGATTCCGAATTCGCCCGGCTGTGGATTTCCTGGATGTGACGAATCGGCCCACTTCGCCCCCTGGACCGCCTCAGTCCAGGCCAATGGCCGCCCTGGGAGGGACCATTTTGGGTCCGTAGACCTCCCGAGGCCGGTGGGAAACCATCGCCTGCCACGGCGCCGAGCCGGCCCTCCGGGACGATTCTCGGGGCCCCGCCGAGCGCTATCACCGTTTTTGATCGGCGCTCCGCGGCCCTTCTCCCTATATTCCCCGCCCCCGCTGGAACGCGTCCAGGCCTCGCCCATGCGAATCCAAGACCGATCCTGGGGATGAGACACCGTCTCCCATCAGCGCCCGTAGCTCAGCTGGATAGAGCGTTCGCCTCCGGAGCGAAAGGTCGCAGGTTCGAATCCTGCCGGGCGTACCACTTTCCCACGCTGGCCCCTCTCCTGCGCTGGCCCCTCTCCTGCGCTGGCCCCTCTCCTGCGCTGGCCCGGGGGGCCGCCGGTCGATCGAGTTTCCACGGCCCGATGGGTCTTGGGCCGGGCTCAGGGCAGCGGCTAGCGGACCAGACCGGGGCGAACGCTCCCGTCCCCGGCGAGCCACACGGCGACGGCATCCGCGCAAAGGCGCTGGCCAGCGGCGTTCCAATGGATGTCGGTGCCCCCGACGAAGAGGGAGTCCGTATCGCCGGCGGACGCCAACGTCTCCGTCAGATCGAAGGCACTCGGCTGCCCCGCTGACGCAACGGCGGTGGCCATCGTCGTGCCGAGGCGGCTTGGGTCGTAGCCTGGGTGGCGCTTCGGGTCGACGCGGATATCGAACGCTTCGCAGACGTCCACGGCGGAGGGCACGATGACGAATCGGAGCGGGGTGCCGTCGAGGTCCTCCGCGCAGAAGCGGGAGGCGCGCTGGGCGATCTCATTCATCAAGCGCGATTTGATCGCGATGCTCGCGTCCACGCCGAGGGCCACATCGGCGTCGTAGATGTCTTCGAACAGCGAGACCACCTCGCGGTCCTTCCGGATGACGTGGTCCTCGAACTGCTCGTGCAGCGCTGCGAGATAGAGCTCGATGGCCGAGGGGGGCGCTTGGTCCGGAGCGGCCTTCGGGCCACGGTAGAAGTCCCAGAGCCTCGCAATCGCTAGGCGCTCTGACTCGGCGTGGCCCGACCGGAACCACCCTCGCATTCGGTCCCCCAAGAACGGCTGGCATGCTTCGAGGGCGCCGTCTGTACCAAGGCGGAAGAGCTTGTTCCGCATCAGGTCGCCCAAGTCATTGTGGGCGCACAACACGATGACGACGAGGTCGGGCGCTACGGTGCGCCCGTCGCGCTCGAGGAGCAGCAGTGCTTGATCCGGGCCGTAACCGGAACGGCCCGCGTTCACCGTTTCGATGGCCCCTGGGGAGAGCTGGCACTCCCGTTCGAGGGCGCGCCCGAGCTGACGAACGAACGTCGACTGATCCGGCACGTTCTCGGCCATCACAAGCGAGTCCCCCATCACGAGCACGCGCGGGCGGGTCTTCGGCTGGTCCAGGGAGGCGCCCCGGTAGCCCTCGGCGCCGGTAGAGACAAACACGCGGGCGGCATCGCCGGGCCCTACGTTCTCAGCGGGCATGGGTTGAATGCGCGCCGCGTTCGGTCGCGCATCGTGGAGCAGCACGTCGTCGGCTCGATACACGACGCCGCCGATTGGAAACCACCGATCCGCGGATAGCTCCAGTGCGACCATCCCCACGCCAAGGGCTGCGAGCACCAGCCCCAGCCGCTTCACCGCCTGCCCTCTCATGGCGCCGGGAAGAGTTGATCGAGCCGCGCGAGCACATCGGCCGTTAGCTCGACATCCGCGGCCGCCACGTTCTCAAGGAGCTGCTCCTTGCGGGTGGCGCCCGTGATCACGCTTGAGATCCCGTCCTGCGCCAGCACCCACGCGAGGGCCAGCTGCGCGGGCGTGAGGGAGAGCGAGCGGCTGAGCTCCGTGAAGGCCCGCAGTCGCTCGCGCATCGGATCATTCAACAGCTCATCCAACCAGCTGGACGTGGCCCCGCGGCTGCCATCGGGCACCGCGTCGTTGTACTTGCCCGTGAGCAAGCCTCCGCAAAGGGGGCTCCAAACCACTACGCCAATGCCAAGCCTGCGCGCCACCGGCAGCGACCCCGACTCGATGCCACGCTTGACCAGGCTGTATTCGGGTTGCTCCACCATCGGGGCGTACACCCCCCTTCGATCACAAAGGTCGTGGGCATCCTCGAGCAGCTCCCCCGGCCAGACGCTCGTCCCCCAGTAATGCACCTTGCCTTGGTGCACGAGATCGTCCATGGCCCGGACGGTTTCCTCGAGGGGCGTTTCGGGATCCGCTCGATGGCAGAAGTAGAGATCGAGGTAGTCGGTGCCAATGCGCTTCAAGGAGGCCTCGACGCTCTCCATGATGTGCTTGCGCGAAAGCCCGCGGTCATTCGGACCTTCGCCCATGCGACCGAAGACCTTGCTTGAGATCACGAGGTCCGAGCGCCGAATGCCCGCGATCGCCTGGCCCACGGCACGTTCGGACTCCCCTTTGGCGTAGACGTCCGCGAGGTCGATGAAGTTCACCCCTTCGTCGATGGCGGCCCGCACGATGGACTTGGTTCCACCGGCGTCCACGGTGCCGCCGAAGGTGAGCCATCCTCCGAGGGAGACGCTGCTGAGGCGGAGGCCGGTGCGGCCCATTTGGCGGTAGTTCATCGGAATCGGTGTTCGATCAGGGGAATGGAGCTCGAACGATACCGGGAGGCCCACGGCGGCGGGGTCCGGTTCTTGGCAGCGGGACCATCTTCCCCTTGCTTCCGCTGGTACGCTTCCGGGCCAGCCTGCCATGCGTTCGAATAGCCCTGAGGACGACGAAAGCGCCGCCCCAGCGCAGAACGTCAGCGATCGCCACGCGGCCGTTCGCGCAGCCAACCGCAATGAAACGGCCGAGGACTACGTCGAGGCCATCGACGACCTCTCCAGGGATCGCGGCGAGGCCCGCGTCAAAGATCTCGCCGCGATGTTCGGCGTGAGCCACGTAACGGTCAGTCGCACGGTGGATCGACTGAAACGGGATGGGCTCGTCACCACCGAACCCTACCGATCCATCGAGCTGACCCCCGAAGGCCGCGCGATCGCCAAAGCGTCCCGCGAACGCCACGGCGCCGTGCTGGCGTTCCTCTCCACGCTCGGGGTCCCCCCGGAGACTGCCGAGGAAGACGCAGAGGGCATTGAGCACCACGTGAGCCCCGTCACCCTGGACGCTTTTGGGCGCTTCGTCGAAGAGAACGGGGGTCCGCCGGAAGGCGCTACGACAGTCCCCCAGGACCCCGACCCTGAGCGCTTTGCGCGGGTGCGGGCAGCCCACGCGGCCGAGCTCACAGAGGACTACGTGGAGGCCATCGGCGACCTCATCGCGGAGAACGGCAAGGCCCGGGTCGTGGACCTCGCCCGCCGCTTCGGGGTCAGCCACGTCACCGTGAGCCGCACCATCGGCAGGCTGCAAAGGGACGGGTACGTCGTGACCGCGCCCTACCGACCAGTGGAGCTAACGGACCGGGGCAGAACGCTCGCGGCGACCTCACGGGCCGCATGAGATCGTGCTGGGCTTCCTGCTGGCCATCGGCGTCCCGGCCGGCGCGGCAGAGATTGACGCGGAAGGGGTCGAGCACCACGTGAGCGAGGCGACGCTCGCCCTCTTCAAGGCGCATATCAAGTAGCCCGGGAGGGCCGGTTCGGGGTCCCGGGGTGGGGCAAGGGGCCCCAGGGACACCCCTCAGGGGTCCATGAAGGCCCTTTTAGCGCGAATTCGTAGCATTGGCTACATCGTAGCCGAGGACACGAACTAAACTTCGCTGCTGCGGGATTCGTCCCGCCGTACCCCATGCAACCTCTCCCACTCCCAAGCCTGTCTCTTATACACATCTGACGCTGCCGACGATATGCAGTGTGTAG